>JAESGL010000181.1_pt1 | contig 66858 bp, 56 predicted proteins | sample 9269711 | NCBI WGS metagenome assembly JAESGL01 (sample SAMN14515918, study PRJNA621676) | algae metagenome | isolation source: Kastovskya adunca ATA6-11-RM4 and co-occurring heterotrophs from soil and... | place: Chile: Atacama Desert | collected 2011-06-27 | reverse complement strand
CAGATTAGACAAAGATCACGAGAAAACCATAGAAAGTTCTGAAGCTTGGGTGCTATGGCAAAACTGTCAAATTATTCTTAATCGTTTAGCCCCCGCTGCCTAATAAAATTTTTAAACATGCTCTTAGCGCCTGCCAGTATTTCTTCTCTTAAAACAAAATAAATCAAAAGAGACCATGTATAGATTTAGCTGTACATGCATCAGGTACACAAAAGAGCAACATGGTAAGCTTCCAGGCAGAACATACACAGCGAGAGCCTCCTGACAAGCTTTTTGGGGTAACGGTCAGCCTACTGATAAACAGCTTCCAGGGCTATTGCCAACTCGTAAGGATCACGTATGTCCAGCTTATCTTTTCTGGCTTTGTCCTGAACGGCCAGCAGCTTACGGCTGTCTTTGATGAAACTATCAAGCATAATTTCAATCATCTTATCTTTGGGGCGTCCCCCTTTTCCGTTGTCAAAAATATTTAGGCGCTCGTCGGTCTCCATGTAAAAGAGCCTGAAATTACCTTCTATTGCCAAAAATACGAGCCTTTCTACCTTATACTCTCTACGTCCGGTTGTTGTAGTAAGATCTGTGCAACCCGGAGCCCCTGTACCCGGGAAAGATAAGGCATGGCTAAGGTAAAATTCTTCTTTATTGCTATTACGGCTTAAAGCCCAGATCTGGCTTTCATCAGCGATAGCCTTAATCATTTTAAAATTTGGTTCTTTCTCAAGCACCGCAAACTCATCGCCTTCGTGGAGAACTTTCAAAAATGTTGAATAGCTATCGCTTAGTGGCACTGTATAATACCTGTGACCTGCATAGCTGAAAGTCTCAACGTCTGATGCCTCCAGCACAAAGGGCTCATCTTCCTGGTTTTCCTTAAAATAGAGCACATCTGCCTGCTCATCCATACTTATCCAGAGGCTGCGTTCCTCGCCAGTATTCAGCACTACAAACTGTTGCTCAAAAGGCGCAACCTGGGCAAAGCCCGAAGTATTAACGAAGGTATTGCCGAAAGAGAACAAGCAAAACAGAAGAAGCAGAGATTTCATAGGATCATCTGGTGGATTGGAGAAAGGCCTATCCAAATATATCAGAATGAGCACAAACAACATTCACCCTGCCCTATGGTCAGAACCACATTCCATTTTCTGTATGTAATGTATCCCTGCTGACCTGCTATATAGCCCCTCTTGTACTGGCTTTTATCGAAATAATTAGCCAGTACAAGCTTTATTGTCAGCAGCTGATAAGCCACTGCATGAGCAGGATCAAAAAGACTGCGACTGTTCTTTTAGCCACTGACCCGTATGTGACGCCCGTTTCAGCACAAATTGCACTATATAAAGCCGCTGGAGCAGTAGCTTTACCTGATAAGGCAATGGGGGTTAGGATTACCTCTGTAAGAAAAAGCTTAACTTTAGCAGCAGCAGGAGCTGACGGGTAACGGTGGGTTAAATCAAATCAGGCTTTAGCAGATTAAACACGAATGAAAAGAGATAGGGTCCTCTCCTTACATAAGATTGAATTCCACAGAGGTTGAATGCTAGCTCCACTACTGAGCATGGCAGGATGCTACAGTATGGATTGCTGTTCGTATCCTTTTGAAGGATCAAGAAATTAATCGTCGCTTAACCATTGGTTAGCAGTTTATTCGCCCCATTTATTTTTACATTTGCCCCTTAATTATTTTTAAAGAAAACTTTTTAATACATGACTGCACTGGAAACGATAAAGCAATACTACGCTGCTTTCAATAATAAAGATTACGCCGGAATGCTTGCCCTGGTAGATACCAGCATACACCATGAACCTAATCAGGGAGAGACCAGGATGGGCAAGGAGAAATTTGAGGCATTTCTTCGCAGTAACAATGAGGCCTATGAGGAAACACTCACCGATATGGTATTCTTCACGGCAGAAGCACATGAATCACGTGTTGCAGTAGAGTTTACGGTTAATGGTGTTTATAAAAAGGGAGACGAGGGCTTTCCAGCAGCCCATGGGCAGAAATATAACTTGCCTGCAGCCGCTTTCCTGGAGGTTAAGAATGGAAAGATTGTACGCCTGAGCACCTATTACAACCTGCCGCTCTGGATAAAACTAGTATCTGAATAAGCCCTTTGCGAATGCAGCAACTACAATTTATTACAAAGCAGGGCAATGCCATAAACGGGGTATTTGACGCGCTGGCTGCTTTACGCATCGCTGTGTTCCGGGATTACCCCTACCTCTACGAAGGCAGCATAACCTACGAAAAGGCGTATTTACGCCCCTACCTTCAGTCTGAGCAGTCTTTCCTTTTTGCAGTATATCATGAGCAAAAGATGGTAGGAGCTACAACCTGCATTCCGCTTAAAGACGAAACAGCAGAAATAAGGCAGCCTTTTGAAAAAGCAGGTTATGCGCTGGATCTCCTTTTCTATTTTGGTGAAAGTATTTTACTAAGCCCTTACAGGGGAATAGGCCTGGGCCATCGATTTTTTGATGAGCGCGAAGCCCATGCACGCAGCTTCGGCACTTACCAAAAAGCCTGTTTTTTTTCAGTAGAACGGGAACAAAACCATCCCGGTAAACCTGATAATTATCGTTCTAATGATGAATTCTGGAAGAAAAGAGGGTATGTAAAACAGCCTGATTTACAGACCACCTTCAGCTGGCCTGATATTGGCCAAACCGTTTCTACACCAAAACCACTGATTTGCTGGATGCGGGATTTGTAAATAATTAACCTTTAGGAAAGTATATAAAAGATGAATTTAAGTGTGGCTGCAGCCCAATACCCGATAACAGAACACAAAGGTTTTAGTGATTGGCAGGCTCATATAGCGCATTGGGTGACTGAAGCAGTAAAACTTGACGCACAGCTTTTACTCTTTCCGGAATATGGCTCTATGGAGCTGGTAAGCATTTTTCCAGAGGAGAAGAGCCCTCTGCAATGCCGGGAGCTATTTGCTTTCCAGAAATTCCACACCACGCTCTTGCATTACAGCCACTGCTCCTGTAGCTTAGCTAATTATCCTTTTTTACCATGAAGTCTTATTTACCGCTACTCTTCTTCCTTTTTTCATGTGTAGCCACAACACCAACAGCCAAAAAGAATAGTGACAAGCCTAGCCTGGAGACCAAACTATCAGGTTTGAAAAAACACGAGGGCTATGTTGACTTTTATTATGATGAGAAACAGGACAAGGTATTTCTGCTCCTCGATACCTTTAATACAGAGCTGTTGTATGTTGTTTCACTCGCTGCCGGTATAGGCTCTAACGATATTGGCCTGGACCGCGGCCAGCTAAGTGGCGAACGCATTGTTAAGTTTGACCGCCGCGGTCCAAAAGTGCTGCTGGTGGAGCCTAATTACCGTTACAGGGCCATCAGCAATAATGCCGATGAACGCAGGTCTGTAGAAGAAGCTTTTGCACAATCGGTACTCTGGGGCTTTAAAGTAGAGGCAGAAGAAGGAAATAGGGTGCTTATAGATGCCACCGATTTTTTTCTGCAGGATGCTCATGATGTAATCGGTACCCTAAAAAAAACCAAGCAGGGCACTTATAAACTCGATAAAGATCGTTCTGCCCTCTACATGCCCAGCACTAAAAACTTTCCGCAGAATACAGAATTTGAAGCAACCTTAACCTTTGCCGGCGAGGCCGCCGGGGAGTGGATTCAAAGTGTTACCCCCTCTCCCAACAGCATTACGGTCAGGCAGCATCATTCTTTTGTAAAGCTGCCCGATGCAGGTTATAAACCCAGGGAATTCGATCCGCGTGCAGGCTACTTCTCTACTGCATTTTACGATTATGCAACGCCTATCAGCGAACCAATAGAAAAGAGGTTTATTACCCGCCATCGTCTGCAAATAAAAGACAGTACTGCAGCCGTGAGCGAGCCGGTTGAGCCAATCATCTATTACCTGGACCGTGGAGCTCCCGAGCCTGTGCGCACTGCCCTGATGGAGGGTGCCCGCTGGTGGAACCAGGCATTTGAAGCTGCCGGCTTTAAGGATGCCTTCAGGGTAGAACTACTGCCCGAAGATGCCGACCCGCTGGATGTACGTTTCAATGTAATTCAATGGGTGCATCGTTCTACCAGGGGCTGGTCGTATGGTGCATCGGTAATAGATCCCAGAACAGGCGAGATCATTAAAGGACACGTATCGCTTGGCTCGCTGCGCGTTAGGCAGGATTACCTGATTGCAGAAGCACTACTTGCCCCTTATGCCGAGGGCGGGACAATACCCAAAGACATGGAAGAAATGGCTCTGGCACGCCTGCGACAACTTTCAGCCCATGAGGTTGGCCATACCCTTGGGCTGGCCCACAGCTACTCCTCCAGTGGCGAAGCTCTGGCATCTGTAATGGACTACCCCCACCCCATGGCTGAGCTGGAAAATGGGAAAATTACCCTGGCCAATGCTTACGACAACAAAATAGGTGCCTGGGATAAAATAGCCATTCAGTGGGGTTATGGGCAATATGCAAACGAAGAAGAGGAAGAAAAAGAGCTGAACAACATCATCAGCAGTGCTTTGCAGCAGGGCCTCACCTTTGTATCTGACCAGGATGCCCGGCCACAGGGTGGCGCTCACCCCTATGCACACCTCTGGGATAACGGAAAAGATGCCGTAGAGGAGCTAAAGCGTGTGCTTACAATCCGAGAGGTTGCACTTAACAACTTTGGTGAGCGGAATATTAAACCAGGTGCACCCCTGGCAACACTGGAGGAGGTGCTGGTGCCTCTATATTTCTTTCACCGCTACCAGGCAGAGGCTGCAGCAAAGCTAATTGGCGGCGTTAACTATCGCTATGCCCTGCGTGGCGACGGACAAATCAGCACACAACTTGTTCCGGCTGCAGATCAGCTAAAGGCGCTGGATGCCGTGCTTAATACCGTTTCTCCACAGGTACTTGCACTGCGTGAAGAGATCATTCAAAACATTCCGCCACGGCCACTGGGTTACGACCGCCACCGCGAGCTTATCAAAAGCCGCAACAGCATTACCTTCGACCCCCTGGCTGCAGCAGAAAGTGCAGCCGACCAAACCTTTAGCCTGCTGCTGCATCCTGCCAGGGCCAACAGGCTTCTGGAGCACCATGCCCGCAATAACCAGCAACCTGCCTTTGATGCAGTAATGAACAAGATACTAACTACCACCCTGCAGGCTCCTGCACAGGCAGGTTACCCCGGAACAGTGCAGATGACCGTGAATGGTGTAGCGCTTCAGCACATCATGCGCCTCTCGCAGCACGATGATGCACACGGAACGGTAAAAGCCGTAGCCAGCCAGAAGTTGCAGGAATTAGTGCCTGCCCTTAAAGCCAGGGCAAAAAGCGCAGGGGAAGAAATATGGCGGGCTCATTACCGATACCTAGCCAAACTGATAGAAGACTTTCAGGAAGATCCTGCAGAATTCAAGCCAGCCTCGTTCATACAGGCGCCCCCCGGCCAGCCTATTGGCAGCCTGCAAAGCATTCCTTTCTGCAACGAAAACCAGGATTAAGGCTGAAATTAATCTGCTCTGTATTGCTCCTCTGTATAGAAAAACCTCTTTGGTAATGCTATACTGAGGAGTATTTTTTAGCCTTCACCCTGTTTCAAACCAGCTGCAACTACTGTTTGAACAATAGCAGAATAGCCGGAGTTTATAATGTACGCCTACAATCAGCATCTCTCCCCTCTCCCCATGAATGCATCAAGCAGCAGGCAAAACGTTGCCAGAATTTTAAAACCGGCAGGCATCGAAATAAACGGCCCCAACCCCTGGGACCTGCAGGTCCATAATGATCGGTTCTACAGCCGTGTGCTACGGCAGGGCACCCTGGGGCTGGGTGAATCCTATATGGATGGCTGGTGGGATTGTGAAAGAATCGATGAGTTTGTTTTCAGGGTAATACGGGCAGATCTGTATAAGACTGCAAAGTTCGGCTGGAAAACAGTCTTGGAAATACTACTGGCCAAGGTGATGAACCTGCAAACAAAAAGAAAAGCGGTTGACAACATTCACCGGCACTACGACATAGGCAACCACCTATACCAGTTAATGCTGGATAAACGCATGACCTATACCTGCGGCTACTGGAAAGATGCCGAAAACCTGGACCAGGCCCAGGAAAATAAAATGGACCTGATTTGCCGTAAAATAGGCCTGAAGCCAGGCCAGCGGGTGCTAGATATTGGCTGTGGCTGGGGCAGCTTCGTAAAATTTGCTGCTGAAAAATATGGAGCAACAGCGGTAGGTATTACCATTTCAGAAGAGCAGCTAAAACTGGGCAGGGAGCTTTGCAAAGGCCTCCCGGTAGAACTTCGCTTTCAGGACTACCGCGACATAAATGAAAAGTTCGATCATATCGTGTCCATAGGCATGGCCGAGGCTGTTGGGTACCGTAACCTGCGTGCCTACATGCAAGTGGCTGCGCGCTGCCTTAACGAAAATGGTTTCTTTTTACTGCATACCATCGGGCATCCTTTCTCCAAAACATCTCCTGATCCTTTTATCGATAAATATATTTTCCCGAATTGCCTGATTCCTTCCCTGAAGCAGCTCGGGGCTGCCATGGAACATCTTTTTGTGGTAGAAGACCTGCACAATTTCGGCCCCTACTATGACCCTACCCTGATGGCATGGTTCCGTAACTTTGACCGGAATTGGGATCAGCTGAAAGATAGATATGATGAGCGTTTTTACCGCATGTGGAAGTATTACCTGCTTACGAGTGCCGGCTCTTTCAGGGCACGCAACAACCAGCTTTGGCAGATAGTACTCTCTAAGAAAGGAGTATTAGGCGGTTACACTTCAATCAGGTAAACGAGAAAAGTGCCGAACAAAAAAAAGCAGGCAGCTCAAAAGAGCTTCCTGCTTTTATGTTTTAAAACCGGTGGGCTTAGGTGCAATTATCTTTGCATGCCCGGACCTGTAACATCTTCTGTATCAATTATAGCATCAACAACGTGTATTACTCCATTAGATGCCTCAACATCTGCTTTTACAATCTGGGCACCACCAATTGTAACGTCACCTGAAGTGGCACCTACACCAGCACCAGTAGCAGAAGTCGTAACCGGAATTTGTTCACCATTAGCCAAATCAATTACCTGCCGGCCGGTAAAGCTTGCAGTAGTAACTTCCTGGCCCATTACGTGCCTGTTAAGCACTTTAATGAGTTCGGCCTGGTTTTGTGGGTCTGTTAATTCAGCGTAACGCTCTGCAGTAAGATTGCTGAATGCCTCATTGGTAGGAATAAATACAGTAATAGGACCGGCTGCCTGTATAGAAGGTGCCAGGTTAGCGCTTTCTACCAGCTGCACAAAGGTAGACAGGTTTGGATTCATACGTGCCAGTGCCAGTACATCGTACTGCTCTGTGTTGTCTACGTCTTCAAACATACCTGCATAGTCTACCTCATCATTCGACATCTGCTCGGTTTCAAGGCCAGTGTCTGTGGTGGTTCCGCTACTCATCGGGTCGGTGGCAGTAGTTCCTGTATCATAACCAGTATCTGTTGTGGTGCCGGTGGTGCCGGTTGTACCAGTAGCTCCTGTATCATAATCAGTGTCGGTGGTAGTACCGGTAGATGTACCTGTTACCATCGGATCGTTTGTATTAGCAGTGCCGTTATTTGCCTCGTTAGAACTGGCACAGCTAAAGGCTGTAACGGCCACCACTGCCAGCATTGTTATAGGTTTCAAAAAATTCATTTTCATAGTTATTTTCTTAATTAAAAAATTAATGGCTAAATGTGTAGTTATCTAAAAAGTCTCACACAACTACACTGAATGATTCAGAAATTGTTGAGCTATAACTCCCGGAAAGAAGGCACCTATTTGAGTAAATAGTTGCACCCATGCACCCACCGGAAGAACATGCTCCCTAACCCCTGAATTTCAGCTATATCCTTCTACGTATAATGATTCAGGTGGTTGTACCCAGCTTGCCCAATAAATTCAGGGGCTAGCATTCAAAAGCCCATCAAAATTAATTTTACCATGAGGCAGCAGTTATGCTCCGGCAACATAAAATACAGGCTCATCAGAACGGCAAGTATAGTATTGAAGACCACCAGGTGGTGAATAATACTACACATTCAATAAATAATAAAAGAATTTAATTTATCTCCACACATTTTCTAAACAACCTACGGGTAGCTACGTTTTCTTATCAACAATTATTCTTTAAACTAAAAAACAATTTTTATGGAACCCAGAACAACATTTAAAGATAGGACAGCAACAGGTAATAATAATCCGGAGCACAAAGAAGGACCAGTAGCAACTGCCATTGAGCAGCAAACTGCTAAAGTGCCTTCTGATGTATTCCTGTGGGCTGCTTTGGGCTCTATGGCTGCTTCACTTACCCTGAAGCTGATGGGACAAGAAAAAACAGCTCTTTTTGTAGGTCAGTGGGCGCCTTCTTTCCTACTTCTAGGTACTTATAACAAAATAGTAAAACTGGAAGGCCACGACTGATCAACAGATCGGTTAGTCCGAATATTGATATAAGTTAAACTGAGCACGCAGCAATGCGTGCTTTTTTTATTTCCTACTCCCCAAGTTCAGCAACAGCCTTTACCAGCAAGGCAACAGCAGCAGAAAAAAACCTGCAAGATTCATTATCTTGCTGCATTGATCCTGCAGCATGACCCGATCTCTTCGTTTTCCGACACCTTTTACGGTTATTTTTATCGTAATTCTTTTAAGTGCACTTGCCACCTGGCTCATACCATCCGGTTCATACAACACCCTGGTATATGATCAGGAACAAAACAGTTTTCTAATTACCTCTGCTACCGGCACCGAAAGTCTTCCCGCAGATAGAGCGGTACTAAACAAACTGGGCATCGCCATTGAGCTGGAAAAATTTACGGAAGGAAAGATCAAGAAACCAATATCCGTACCTGGCACTTACAAAGAAGTGGAAGCAGCACCTGCAGGGCTTGCAGACATCATTTTTGCTCCCATCAAAGGTATGTATGAGGCCATAGACATTATTCTGTTTGTGCTGATCATCGGTGGTTTTATGGGCGTATTCAACAGATCTGGCGCATTTGATGAGGGCATCGGCTACCTGGCAAATACATTAAGAGGCAGGGAAAGCCTGCTGATCATACTGGTTACTTCACTAATCGCCATTGGCGGCACCACCTTTGGGCTTGCAGAAGAAACCCTGGCTTTCTATCCGCTGCTGGTGCCCGTTTTTCTGGCTGCAGGCTACGATCTGCTGATTCCCGTTGCAGTTATTTTTATAGGCTCTTCCATTGGCACCATGGGTTCTACCATTAATCCGTTTGCTACCATTGTGGCATCAGATGCGGCAGGCATTAACTGGACCACCGGCTTTTACAGCCGCCTGGCCATGCTGGCAGCAGGTACTATAATTTCCATTCTTTATATATTACGCTATGCCAGGAAAATAAAAGCAGACCCTTCTCTTTCTATGGTGTACAATCCTGGCAAAGAGAGCCCATCTACCGCTGCAACGGATCACACACAGCACCAAACTGTGGGAACTGTTAACAAGTTTTTGCTGGTGCTTTTTGCTTTAACTTTTGCTGTAATGATCTGGGGGGTTTCTTTCCAGGGCTGGTGGTTTGAGGAAATGACTGCACTGTTTCTTTTGGCTGCCATCATCATAGGGATTTTACAGCGTATCGGAGAGCATAATTTCATTGAAGCATTTTTGGCCGGTGCCCGCGATCTGCTGGGGGTTTCCCTCATCATAGGCATTGCACGCGGTGTTACTTTTGTGCTGAATAAGGGCCAGATCAGCGACACACTACTTTTTTATGCTGCTAACATGGTAGAGGGCATGTCGGGTTTCCTGTTTCTGCCAGCCCTGATGTTTATTTTCTTTGTACTCACACTTTTTATCTCCTCCTCATCCGGGCTGGCGGTGGTAACCATGCCCATTATGAGCTCCCTGTCCTCACTGGTAGGTGTTCCTACAGAAGAAATTGTAAACGCTTATTTGTTTGGCTTTGGCCTTATGACCTTTATTACCCCCACCGGACTTATTCTGCCATCGCTGGCCATGGTAAATGTTAAGTACAATGTATGGCTTAAATTTATATGGCCATTGCTTGCCATACTAGCAGTGGTGGGCATTTGCATTATGTGGGCAGGGCTGGTACTGTAAGATTGCAGTGCAGAAATTAGCAAACGCAAAAAAGATCCGAACAAAAAGCCGAACCTCTTCTGTTTACATTAATCAAGTTCCGGATTATTGGCTGACAGGCTTAGTCTATCTTTTTTGTAGTGATCATGATTACGCCTTCCCATGCTGTTTCACCCCACTTCTGCACCGCCTGCTCCCCTTTCAGCACTTCCATGTGTGAGATCATATCCGGAGAAAGCGCTTTCAAGTCAGCCTCTGTTGCTGTCTCACCATCAATGATCAGCAGTTTATCTGCCAAACCCTCTGTTGTTGTTCCTTCCTCTCCGCTGGCTTTCCTTATTTTTACAGTCATTGCACGGGCAGCCTCTGTATTGCTGTTCTTTTTAGTGGTTACTACCACTACTCCTTTGGCGGCGGCATCTCCGAACACAGCAGTGGCATTATCTCCTTTGAACACCTCTACACTTTCAATTTCCCCTGGATCAAGGTTTTTCACCCTTTCTTCGCTTGATTCTTTTCCATCTATATAATAGTAAGAAACATCAGGCAGTGCATTCTCCTGCTGCGATCCTGGCTTATCTGTCAGAATTTGTTCTTCCTCGTGATTTGGAATGCTGCAGGCTGTAACTAACCCGCATACCAGCGGTATGATAAGTGCATATTTAAATGCATGTACCCTGGCAGATCTTTTTTTGTTCATCATGGCAATACGTGCTTTAATTGTTAAAAAATTGAAATTGCTGACCAGCGAAGACGCCTCCGGGAGTTTGCTGATCTTTAGTAAACTATACTGATAAAACCTGCTGTCGATATCTCCCAATAGCAGCTGCTGATCGGTGATAAACTCCAGGTTTTCGCTGATTACTTTTCTGGTAAGCCACACGGCCGGATTAAACCAGCAAAACAAAAGCAGCATCTCTGCCAGCATTATATCCAGACTATGAAGCTCCCCTACGTGCACCTGCTCATGCTTAAGAATAGCCACCAGCTCTTGCGGCTCATGATTGCGTGGGTTCACATAGATTGTTTGCCAGAAGGAAAATGGATTAACGGCTCCATCGATGCGCCTAAAACTGTAGCCTTCATAGGCATCTGGCCCTGATTGCCGGTGCAGCCGGTAAAGCGACGCTAAACGAAGCAACAACCTTAAAATCATTAGCGCTGTAACACACCAGAATATAAATTGCAGCCAGTACCAATAATCAAAGGCAGTAGCCTGCAGCTGCACCTGCTCCTGCTGCAGTACGGGGAGTACCATGCTGTAACCGGCACTCAACTGAGCGGATCCGGCAAAAATTGATGAAAAATCAATAAGGGGATAGAGTACTGAAAACAGAAGTCCGAACAGCAGGAGAAAACGGTTCAATTTATAGAATGTAAGGGAGCGGAACACCAGTCGATACAGCAGGTAAAAAAGAAGTAGTGCTGTATTCACCTGTATCAGATATACAAATAGGGCTGGCATGCTTATTCTGATTTTTTGCTTTCAATCATGCGGATTATTTCTTTCAGCTCTTCTGCACTAATCTGCTCCTCCCTTGCAAAAAATGCTACAAGCTCTTTGTAGGAGTTCCTGAAATACTCGTTCACAAATCCGCTCATGAACCTTTTTTTATAAAGTTCTTCTTCTATCAGCGGCAGGTAACGATAGGTGTTTCCAAGCTTTTCGCTCTTTAAATAACCTTTCTTCTCCAGGTTTTTTACTGTAGAGGCTAGGGTGGTGTAAGGTGGCTTTGGCTGAGGCATGGCATCCAGAAACTCCTTTATATAGCCTCCTCCCCTTTTCCAGATTACCTGCATGGCTTCTTCTTCCTGCTCGCTTAACTTTTCCATTTATTTACGATCTTTTCGTAAATCTACGAACTTTTCGTAATAAAGCAAGTGGATGCTCCCTTTTTCAAAGATAAATCCAACTACTTAACTTCTGAAGCTTCTACATACAAGACCTGTTTTCGGGAAAAAGCCGAGTGCTAACAACAGTCCCTGCAGGCTTTATATTAATATTACCCCTGTTTTTGTAGATTTGGGCATGCGCCTCCTCCTGCTTTTGCTGATGCTCTGCTACGTACATGTATGCCATGGGCAGCCACATACAGATTCTATTAACACACCACCGCTGAACAAGCCTAAGCTTTACACCGCAGTAGCAACAGGTGCTGCCTTTTATGCTTCAGGCATTAGCTATCTCCGCTTTGTGTGGTACAAAGATCATGAACGGGTACCCTTTCACTACTATAACGATGCAGCTGGTTATAAGCAGATAGATAAGTTTGGGCATGCCTGGGGTGCTTATATCGAAAGCTACATAGGCTACCACTGGTTAAGGGCTGCTGGTCTTTCCAGGAACAAATCGCTGGTTTGGGGCGGTAGTCTGGGCTTTGTTTTGCAGGCACCCATCGAGGTCTTTGATGGAATATATGAAGGCTGGGGCTTCTCCTGGTCGGATATCGCAGCAAATGCTGCCGGCTCTGGTATTGTAATAGGCAACGAGCTGCTTTTTCGGGAGCAGCTGGTAAAGTATAAATTTAGCTTTGCTCCCTCACCCTACCGGGAGCAGGCACATGGCTACCTGGGAGATACCCCGCTGGAAAGTCTTTTCCTTGATTACAATGCCCACACCTACTGGCTTAGTGCACCCCTTAAAGAGCTGCTGCAACAGGATAAACTGCCGCCCTGGTTAAACCTGGCTGTAGGCTACAGTGCTAACGGCATGTTTGGTGAATTTAAAAATAGAAGCTACTACCGTGGGCTACCCATCCCCGCAACTGAACGTTACCGCCAGTTTTTACTTTCGGCAGATGTAGACTGGACGCGTATTCCAACCAACAGCAGGTTTTTGAAAACCCTTTTCAGGGGAATGGTATTTATAAAGCTACCCTTTCCTGCACTGGAGTTTAACAGCAAAGGTAGCCTTAGGCTGTATGGTTTGTATTACTAACATATCAGGCTTATTTTCCTTTCATCCAATGCAGGGATGGGTCTGCTTTTTTTCTCTTTTACGAATTTCTGCTATCTTATGCATTAACATCTGTTTTCGTTTAATTTGTAATTATTTAGCCTTATCAACCAAAACTTAACACTATGAAAAAGTTATTTTTATTACTTTCCGGAGGAGCCCTATTTTTATCATCCTGCAACAACCAGGGCGAAAGCGCATCCACTGAAGTAGCCACTGCAGATACCGCTGCCACTACCGTTGCACAGGAGCCACAGGTACGGCTGGAGGAGGCATGGGCTACAGAAGCTGTTCTGGAAACGCCTGAATCGGTATACTACAACCCCGATGAAAAGATGTTGTATGTAAGCAACATTGTTGGCGAATCTAATGCAAAAGATGGCAAAGGCTATATCTCCAAAGTGTCGATGGATGGGCAGGTTGTTAACAAAGAATGGGTTACAGGTCTTGACGCTCCAAAAGGCATGGCCATGATGAATGGAACCCTCTATGTAACCAATGTAGACGAGCTGGTTGCCATTGACAGCAATGGTAAAATCACCAACCGCTATCCTGTTAAAGGTGCTAAATTCCTCAATGATCCGGTTACTGCAGACAACAAGGTACTCTTTACAGATATGCAGGACAACAAGATATATGCATTTCAGGATGGTAAAATCACTGTTTGGAAAGAGAATAACCTGAATAATCCTAATGGCCTGGCTTATCACAACGGCAAAGTGCTGGTAGCCTCCAATACACTTGACGTAGTATCTCAGGAAGGTGAAAATGAGGAACTGGCCACAGGTATCAATGCAGGCGATGGCATAGGCGTTGTAGATGATAACAGCTACCTTGTATCGAACTGGCATGGCGAAGTATACTATGTTGAAAAGGGCAAGGATAAAGTGAAGCTGCTGGATACAAAGGATCAGAAAATGAATACTGCAGATATCACCTACATTCCTGAACAAAACCTGCTGCTGGTGCCCACCTTCAACAACAATCGTGTAGTAGCATATAAACTTATGAAATAGAAATTCTGGTACACCAGCAGGATTTCCCTTCCGGGAGCACATGCACCCCAAGTACATAAACTAAAAAGCCCCGGCAAATTTGCCGGGGCTTCTTTATTCCAGATCAGTTATGATCCTGACTTTCTTCTTTATTATCCCTCGTTAGAATTCCTCCAGGTATCCAGCACCTGTATCTGTTGCCTGTTATTTTCTATGATCTTCTCTGCAATTGCTTTTACTTCAGGATTCTGACCATGCTGCATTTCAACTTCAGCCATTTCTATGGCATCCTGGTGATGTAAAATCATAATGTGTGCAAAATCATGATCAGCGTCTCCATTCAGGTTTTCCTGCCATAGCTGATCCATAGTTCCTTCAGTAGCACTTCTTAGCTGCTCCAGAGGCTCCGCACTCGTGGTGCCGGTAGCGTTAGTCATATCGCTTGTACCTGCGGTGCCTGTGCCAGTTGCAGTAAATTGCTGCATACGTTCAATTTCCTGCTTCTTGGTCTCTACCATTTGTCTGGCCATCTCACTTATTTCTGTGTTATCACCAGTTTGCATTACCTCACTGGCCATATTGATGGCACCCTGATGGTGGAGGATCATCATTTCTGCGAATGACTGATCTACAGTTTTTTCCTCCAGATCTATAGTCTCCAATTGCTGCAACATATCCTGCATAGGTACCACCAATTGCTGGGTAGCGTTAGGGAGCTCTGCAATAGCAGCTGCATCGTAGTTACCAGCACTCATGGTTTCGGTATCTATGCCCTGGCCGGTGGTTGCTACATCCTCCCTTGTCATAACGCCATCGTTATTGGCCGGGTCTGTACCGGCTGCTCCGGCACCAATTGATTCGGTGGTTACCGTTTGTCCTTCATCTTCTGTGGGGTACTGATCAGTTGTTGTAGCTACAGTTCTGTCTGAACAGGCCGAAAAAAAATAGCCTGCGGCTAGCAAAGTTGCGATCAAAAAATTCTTCCCTTTCATGGTTGTTCTGGTTTAATTCCCTCTATAAACGGAAGTTAACTTAAAGGGTTTAACCTGTTAGATTGCTAACTTTCAGTCATTTACGTAAAACCATGCTGATTTCTTTCTGTATCAGCCCTTTATATTTACTGTTTTAGGTGATATTAAAATCATAGTTGCCGATTGCTGACTTCTTTAAGAAATAAGCAGGCACTTTTAATGCTGCAGCTTATTACCTGTATATCTGGCTCTTTAAAGTCAGAATGTTATGCCCTTTCCTGCGTCCGGCCGGGGTTTATAAAAAAATAAAAGAGAATGCTCCCCAGCACATAGCATATAACATCAAGCCAGTCAGGCGTAAAGCGGTCTGAGAATGCAGAAAACACCAACTCTGAAACAACAGCAATAAAGAAGGTAGCAATCACCACATCCGGCAGCGTGAGTCGGTAATTATCGCCTCTTTTGAATAGCACTCGCCTTTCGGCAACCAGCAGCGTAAGCACTATTGGCATTGCTAAAAAGGTATCCAGGTAGGCATCAATATAACCAAGGCTAATTTGAAGGCCCTTCTGCAGCAGCTGATGCAACACAAACAGCACACAACAAACAATAAATACAGGTGATTTAAGAATACTCATGCGCCATAATCAAAGTCCGCCAATAAAGACCCCTATCAGAAACAGGAGCACCACAGGAGAAAAGGCTGTAAGCAGTAAAAGAACAATGCTTTTGAAAATAATCTTGATAATCTGAAGAAACAGATTGTCTGCGGGATCAGGCTTTACCCACTGCCCAAGTTCGCGGATCTTTTGCATCAGGAACTTCTGCAGCTCTTTGCCAAACGACTCTTCCTCTCTTTCTCCTTCCTTCATGATATTGAATGCTGTGGTGAACACCTATTCAATCGTTGCCCCATGATTTTGTTTATCAGCCTTGATTTTCCGAACCTGCACCTCCCTACAGGCATTGGAAAACAAAAATATCAGCAGGCTGTTAGCTCAGTACCAATCCATTTTTTAAGAAAAACGATATCAGACATGCTTAAGTGGGCGTTAATATTTTTAATACTGGCAGTGATAGCCGCCATATTCGGATTTGGAGGCCTTGCCGTTGCTTTTGCTCAGATCGCTAAGATAATCTTCTTCATTTTTGTGGTTATTCTGGTAGTTGTGCTCATCCTAGGCTTTAGCCGGGGCTGGTAAGCCTATCCTACAATTAAACATACTCCAGAAATAAGCATACTGTTCCTGAGGAGCATCCCCTCCTTTGCAATAACCAGTACTGCATTTCAGATCCGTTCGCATCAAATTCTTTAAGGATTTATTATGGTCAAGATACCCAAAGAAAAGACTTTAGACAGCTCACTGGCGCTCCTGATGGAGGGTTTTCCGTTTATTCTTAACCGCTGCAGGCGGTATCAGTCCGACATATTTGAAACCAGGCTGTTATTTCAAAAAGTAGTTTGTTTACATGGTGAAGAAGGTGCCCGCCTGTTTTATAACCCCACACGCTTCAAAAGGAAAGGTGCAGCACCAAAACGTGTACAGAAAAGCCTCTTTGGAGAAAAAAGCATACAGACCCTGGATGATGCCGCCCATCGGCACCGGAAGGAAGCCTTTATGTCGCTCATGTCGCAGGAGAACATTCAGCTGCTTCTTAATATGCTGAAAAGCAACTGGCGATTATATGCACAAAAATGGGAAACCGTAGAAAGCCTTGTGCTTTATGATGAGGTGCAGGAACTGATCTGCAGAGCCGCCTGCCGCTGGGCAGGAATACCGCTGCAGGAGCATGAGGTTAAAGACATTGCCAAAGACTTTGGCCTGCGGGTAGATGCATTTGGAGCAGTAGGCCCCCGGCACTGGCGGGGCAGACTGGCCAGACACCGTACCGAAAGCTGGATGAAGAGGGTTGTGAACCAGATTCGCAGTGGAGCATTAACACCAGCCCCGGGAACTGCTGCCCACCTGCTTGCCTGGCATAAAGATGTAAATGGCAAGCTTACATCAGCGCAGGTTGCCGCCGTAGAAATCATCAACATTGTAAGACCCACAGTAGCCATTGCCAGATATATTGCCTTTGCCGCACTGGCGCTTCATAAATACCCGGAGTACCAGGAAAAGCTGCAGCAGCGAGAACCCGACATGGCAGAGCTGATTGCACACGAAGTGCGCCGCTTCTATCCATTTGGACCTTTTACAGGTGCAAGGGTAAAGCAGGATTTTGAATGGCGTGGTTATCGTTTTCCCAAGAACCGCCTGGTGCTCCTCGATATCTACGGCACCAACCGGGATGAACGTCAGTGGGAGCAGCCCGACAGGTTCTGGCCTGAACGATTCAGGAACTGGAACGGCAGCCCTTTTAATTTTATTCCGCAGGGTGGAGGAGACCATTTAACCAACCACCGCTGTGCAGGTGAATGGATCACCATAGAAGTTATTAAGCAGGCAGTGCTTTTTCTGGCAAACGCCATTACTTATGAGGTGCCCGAGCAGGACTTAAGCTACAGCCTGGCCAGAATTCCGACCATACCCAAAAGCAGGTTTATCATCAGTAATGTGAAAGTAGTAAAGTAAGCATGAGGACAGCTAATCCTGTTCCTTCTTATGTTATTTGCACTTACTGATGGGAAACTCCAATATAAAGATTAGAAGCCACTTCATAAATGGTTTACGTCATTCCCCAGAAGGGGGCGGGACAGGAACAGACTTTCAAATCTGTTGCTGGTAGGCCTTAGGTGTAAGGCCTACCTCTTTTTTAAAGGCACGGATAAAGTAGTTCAGGTTCTGAAATCCTGACATATAGCACACCTGGGTAATACTGTTATTAGTATCGCTTAGATATTCTTTTGCAAGCCTGATACGCTCCTTTAGGATGTAGTCTGCCGGGGTATAACCAAACTCCTCCCTGAATTTACGAAAGAAACTCGCCCTGCTCATGCAGGCTTTATCACTAAGTTTATCTATGTCTATCTTTTCGCGGATCCGCTCTTTGATATACATGATGATGTGCCCAAAGCGATGGCTGGCGGATAGCGCCAGATAGTTTGTTTCAAACAATTGCCGGGCCTGCGTTTGCATTAACCTTACCAATAGCTCCCGCAGCGCCAGGCTAACCAGAATATCTTTTTCCCGGGATTTATCATTGATGCTGATCCTGATAAGCCGGTTTACAATGTCGGCAAGTTCTTTGTTGTTTGCCAGGTGAAACAGGCGCGGATCTACCTTCCAGCTTTCTCCGCTCTCTACTTTTGGGTACCGTTCATTGAGCAGGTTAATGGTAGACCTGATCTGGTCTGCCGAAATGGCCAGTGCAATGCATTGAGTGGGTGTTTTCGCACTTGCTTCCGGAAAGTCAATCTTCATTAGCTCATGGGGTGGCACAATTACCGATTCGCCAGGATAATAGTCGAAAGCAGGCACATCACTTAAGTGCATTACCTTTTTACCCCTTAACATGCTGGTGAGCACCCAGTCGCCAAAAGACAGGTTAATGTTGCTGGCTTGCTGGTGCGTTTCAAAAACATTCAGCTCACAGTTCTCAAGTGTATAGGCAGAGCGGTTTTCGACCAGGGTAAAAAGTGACTTCTCCTGAAGTACAGGTATTGGCTTTAAAAAATATCCCGATGCTCCCATGTATAATTTTAATACATTTCTTTCGATCTCGCAAACGATTGATACGATAAGTACACGCTTTGATACAATAGGTAGAGCAAGTAAGCTCTGATAGTGGCAACTTATGGATAATTATTTTTATCACTAAAATCCACAAAAATGGAAACCCTAACCCTCGAAAAACCAGCCGATCTGCACCGCCCTGACTTTAAAGAAAAATACGAGCATTTCATTGGCGGAAAATGGGTTGCACCCTCCTCCGGTGAATATTTCGACAACATCTCTCCTATTGACGGCAAGGTATTTACCAAAGCCGCACGAGGCAATAAAGAAGACATTAACCTGGCCCTGGATGCCGCTCACAAGGCCTTCAAGCATTGGTCAAAAGCAAGTGCTGCTGTACGCAGCAAACTGCTGCTGGATATTGCAGACCGCATGGAGCAGAACCTGGAGCTGCTGGCACGTGTGGAAACAATTGATAATGGCAAGGCAATCCGCGAAACCCGGGCAGCAGACCTGCCCCTGTGCATCGACCACTTCCGCTACTTTGCCGGTGCCATCCGGGCCGACGAAAGTACCATGTCGGAGCATGATGAACATACCATCAGCATTAACCTGCAGGAGCCACTTGGTGTGGTTGGCCAGATTATTCCCTGGAACTTCCCGCTGCTGATGGCCACCTGGAAAATGGCCCCGGCCCTGGCTGCCGGCTGTACCATAGTAATGAAGCCTGCAGAGCAAACCCCTACCAGCATAATGGTACTGATGGAGCTGATTCAGGACCTGCTCCCTGAAGGCGTGCTGAACATCGTGACTGGTTTTGGCCCCGAAGCAGGCAAACCACTGGCACAATCGCCACGTGTTGCCAAGGTTGCCTTTACCGGCGAAACCACCACCGGCCGCCTTATTATGCAGTATGCCTCTGAAAATCTGATACCCGTAACCATGGAGCTGGGGGGTAAATCGCCCAACATTTTTATGCCAAGCATTGCAGAGGCAGATGATGAATTCTTTGATAAATGTATAGAAGGTGCCGTAATGTTTGCCCTGAACCAGGGCGAGGTTTGCACCTGCCCATCGCGTATATTAGTACACGAAAGCATCTACGACCGCTTTATGGAAAGGGTAATTGCCCGCACCAAAGCCATTAAAATGGGTAATCCACTAGCCGACGATACTATGATGGGTGCACAGGCTTCTAAAGACCAGTACGAGAAAATTCTCTCTTACTTTGATATTGGCAAGCAGGAAGGTGCCGAAGTACTCACTGGCGGCGGCCCTGCCAGCTTAAACAGCGGTTTGGAAGGGGGCTACTACATTCAGCCTACCCTCTTTAAGGGAAACAACAAAATGCGTGTATTCCAGGAAGAAATCTTTGGCCCTGTAACTTCAGTGACCACTTTTAAAACCACGGAAGAAGCAATTGCCATAGCCAATGATACCCTTTATGGCTTAGGCGCCGGCCTCTGGACCCGTGATGCCCACGAAATATACCAGATGCCACGCGCCATACAGGCTGGCAGGGTGTGGGTAAACTGCTACCATGCTTATCCGGCGCACGCACCATTCGGTGGCTACAAAAAATCAGGATTTGGCCGCGAGAACCATAAAATGATGCTCAACCACTACCGCCAGACCAAAAACATGCTGATTTCTTATGATAAGAAGAAGCTTGGTTTCTTTTAGTTGTCTCATTTAGTTTAGCTGGTTTATAGCCCTGCCTCAGCTGAGGCAGGGCAATTTTTTCATTTATACAGAATTAGTTATGAGTGTTGCGCGTGTAGATAGTACCCAAAGCGCCAGGGAAATGATAGACAGGCTGCGTGCCATGCATGGACCTTTGATGTTCCACCAGAGTGGTGGCTGTTGCGATGGATCGCAGCCCATGTGCTTTGAAGACGGAGAATTTAAGATCGGCGAAAGCGATGTGCTGCTGGGCGTGGTGCATGGCTGCAAATTTTACATGAGCCGCGACCAGTTTGAATACTGGAAATACACCCACCTAACCCTGGATACTACCCCTGGCAGGGGATCGAGCTTCTCTCTGGAGATACCACTGGGCATTCGTTTTCTGATACGTTCCCGCCTGTTTACAGAAGCGGAAATGGAGCAACTAGAAGCTGTTGAATAATGTACATGGCAGTCCAAAAAGCTAACGCTAATGTTTAGGTAATATCACCCTCCTTTTCAGGGCCAGGAATATTTCAGTAGTTTTTCAGCCTATCTGAAGGCCCTCATTGTAAACAGAGCATTTTTGCGCTAATTATCGATTTTTAATAAGTGTAAACTAAAACTTTTTCAGCACCGTTTCTGATGGTATGAGAAACAGACTATTCCTACTAAGTACTATATTATTACTGGCAGGCTGTAACGGCGCTATCAAACAAGCCTTTAACCCTACAACTCCTTACGAAGCATACATCAGATCGCTTGAAAAGGCAGAGCTGACAGAAACACCCATGGTACAGGCCTGGATTGCTGCCGGTCAGCAGGTATTCAGAGATTCTGTAATTGTAAACCTGCCCCTGAGCGAAGCAGGTTATTTTAATACCGGCGAACCTACTGCGCGCGCCTACCATTTTGAGGTAAAGGAAGGGCAGGTGCTTTCCATCGCCGGCAGCAGTGAAGCCCAGGCCAACGCCAGGCTATTTCTGGACCTGTTTGTCTGGAGAAATAATGAGTGGAAGCAGGTGGAGCATACTGTAGCTGCTGGCGATACGCTCTTTCAGCTTAGCCATGAGTTTAGTAACGACAGCAGGGGGCTGCTGCGCCTGCAGCCGGAATTAATGGCCAGGGTTTACTACACCATTAGCATTTCTCCTAATCCGGCCCTAGTTAACCCAGTAACGGGGGCAACTAACCGCTCTGTGGGCAGTCTCTATGGTGTAGATCGCGATGGCGGAAGGCGCAGCCATGAGGGTGTGGATATTTTTGCACCCAAAGGCACCCCTGTCATTGCTCCCACCAACGGCTTTATCTCCAGGGTTGGCAACAATAAGCTGGGAGGTAAAGTAGTTTGGATGCAGGACCAGGCCCGCGGGCAGTCGTATTATTTTGCTCACCTGGATTCACAGCTGGTGCAGTCTGGTAAAAGAGTACTGCAGGGCGATACCCTGGGGCTGGTAGGTAATACAGGCAATGCCCGCACCACGCCTGCTCACCTCCACTTCGGCATTTATCAGCGCGGAAGCAAAGATCCTATCAACTACATCCGTACCCTGGAGGCTGCCACCATTGCCCCTCCCCTAGATTCTGCCCTCATGACAGGAGCCTATAAGGTAACAGCCCTGCAGACTAATTTACGGTCCGGTCCCGGTGAAAAACATCTTGTGCTGGAACAGCTGCCCAGAGATACGTATGTAGAGATCCTGGGCCGGAGCGGCGACTGGTACAGGGTTGTACTACCAGATCAGAAACAGGGATACATCAGTAAGAAGCTCATCAGCCCCATAGCTGGCGGTAGTGCTACTGCGGTTCCGGCAGCTGCACCGCTCCTATCAGAAGCCCGGCCGGATGCAGTGCCAGTGCTGTACTTTACTGAAGAAAATAAGGTAGAAGTACTGGCCCAATACAAAGATTTCAGGTTTGTAAGAACAGAAAATGGACAAACAGGCTGGGTATTGCCATAGATCAACATTAAAAAAAGCCCTTATGGCCCCTTATATTCTAGTTATCCTGTTAAAGTATTAGCATATAGCTATTTGTTTTGGTGGACGAGGCCTAGCCTCTTCTTTTTTAGGTATGCTTGAACACGGTTACGTACATTTTTCCAGTTTCAGAATAACAACATGACAATATATTAACATGATAAGTATAAGGACTAAATTAGTTTGGATGAAAATGGTCTCCTTTGCGAGCCACCGAGGCCCGGGAGGAACGACGAAGCAATCTGGCTTCAACGCGCATAGAAGCCAGATTGCCGCGGGGCGGCCCCCGCACTCCACTTCGTTGCGTTCGCAAAGATTGGCATAGTTGAATGTATTTGTGAACTCATACTTATAATGTTGTTTTAAGGCAATATCTTTTAGGCATATCTGTACTTAATTACTAACCCTGCTGCGCTCTTCTTCAGAGCCTACACTCCTCTTTCTGGCGTATGTCAGCTTTTCGTTACCAAAATTTAGGGTATAAGTAAGCCTGATGTCACGCGGTTCAAAATAATATTTAAAATCACCAACAAGGTTTTCTTCTGGTATAGACATGCTGCCACCCCAGGTAGAAGTCCAGAAAATATCACTGATAGAAAGCGTTAAGATGCCATTATGCTGTCCCAGCTTTTTCTGTATACCTGCATTTACGGCCCCGTAGGCATTGAATATTGCAATTCCAAATAAAGTGGGAGACTGGTAAAAGCCTGATAGTTCAAATGAAAAATGGCGGGGCAGCTTTATGTTATGGGTAGTATTAATCCGATAGCTGATCATTTCCGCCCTTACCTCTTTTTCCTTGTAATTGGCTGACAAGCCCTGGTGATACAGCATCAGGTTATTTTGAATCTCCCAAAATTTAAAGGGAGCTACTGGCACAGCAAGTGTAAGTGCCAGTGTTTTTTTAAAGTTAAGGTTTTGAGAAGCAAATGTCTGGGTATTGGTATCCTCATCTACACTTGGCTGGAAGCCAGCAATTGCATTATCATCATAGCTATACTGCAAGGATAGCAAATAGTCCCTGAAGCTGTAGTCAAATTTAAGGGCATCGGTTAGCGCTGGTTGTATAGCGGCATTGCCTGAAAAAAATGTATAGGGATCCATAAATATAATGAAAGGGGCCATATCATTAAAAGTAGGCCTGGTAATACGCCTGCTGTAGGAAATATTTGCCTTGTGATGCTCCCCAAACTTTTTAGCCAGACTTAGGCTGGGAAAGAAATTACCCCACTCCCGGTCTACAATCCCTTTCTCTGTGCGGCTGTTGAGGCTGGTATTGGTAAATTCATAACGTAGCCCTGCCGCCAGATCGAGGCCGGGTACCAGTTGAGCTGTTACCGAACTATAGGCAGCGCCTACATCTTCGCGCAGCTGGTAAACATTGGTAAATTCAGGATCATCAATCCATTGCTGCTGATCATACCTGCTGATGCCTACTTCATTTGTAAAACGAGAGAGTGCTGATTTCAACCCTGCTTCTACCTTAACATGATTGCCCAGCTGAAGGGAATAGTCAAGCTTAGCCACCCATACGCGTATAGGTGTTTTCTTTCTTGCTTCTATCAAAGTGTTGTCAGCCGGCTGTCCGCCTGCGCCGGCATGCACCAGTTCGTAATCACTGGGGTTATTGTCATGATAGTAGAGGTAGTCCAGATCTGCACTTAGCGTTTGGTGGTTGCTTAACTTATGAACAATATTGAAGTTAGCCATGGCATGTGTCCAGTGGTTTACTTCCTCTATCGACATATCAATCAACTCCGCGCCATGCTGGTTACTGCTGATGCGTATGCTATTTTGGGCATCCATCGTCCATTTGTTGCTGTAGCCCGATACTACTGCTCCCAGTATAGTACGTTTACCCAGGTTATAATCTACCCCGAGCCTGGTGCTATGGTTTACGATTACGGGGTTTCGCAGGCTTTCTGCATAGGTTTCTGTTACGGCACCACCTTTTTCCACAATCCGGTAATTATCAAGAATGGCCATGGTATGGTTGCGAAAAAAGGAGTAATCGCCATACACATTAAGCTTTTTGGTGCGGTGGTTCAGAGATAAACTGGCCCCGGATTTTTCGGCATGCCCCCAGCCTGCTGTAAGGGAAAAGGTTCCGCTGGTCCCGGCATCTTCATGTTCTTTCAGTAAAATGTTAATTAAACCGGCATCACCCTCTGCATCGTAGCTAGCTGGCGGAGCGGTAATCAGTTCTATCTGCTGAACATTAGAAGCATTCATACCACTTAACATCTGCACCAGTGCCGACATAGGCAGGCGGGTGGCTTTGCCGTTGATCAGTACCAGCACGCCTTCTTTGCCATTCATGGAAAGGCTGCCATTTTGCCGGTTTACACTTAGCCCCGGAGATTTTTCAAGCACCTCCAGCACTGAGCTACCCTGTGATGTCAGGCTGCTTTGTACATTGATGACCAGCTTATCCATTTGCTGCTCAAAGAGCGGCTTTTGCGCCTCTACTACCAGGGCTTCCAGTTGTTCTGTGGCTTCTGCCAGAACAGAAATTCCTGCATTTACCACCCCTCCGGCCCCACCTACTGTAAAAGGAGCTGAATAACTGGTTTGGTATCCCATCTGGCGCAGCGAAAGCAGGTAAGTGCCAGGCAAAACCTGGTTTAGCTGGTAGCGTCCCTTTGCATCGGCCACAGTACCCTTTACCAGCGCAGAATCCGTAGCATTCAGGAGCAGAACATTTGTAAAAGCTGCAGGAGTATCAGAACCATCAGTAACACTCCCACTTATTGCCGACTGTCCCAGGGCGGCTGTTGCAAGGCAAAAATAGGAACAGACTGCCAATGCAGCGGCGGTAAAAATTTTCATAGTAAAACTGTTTATCCAGAAGTACCTTGTATAAATGCGGAGAGTATCAGGGAATAATAGAGCCAGAGTCTGACCTATCGATTACAAAGCAGATGTTTAGCTCAGGGATTGTCCTTAAAAAGTGTACTTGGAAGCAGGGACTTCTGTAAGGCGCAAATATTGCTTTCAGGGCAGGCTTACAGCAAAGGAGCGGCGCAAAAAAGATAGCCAGGTAAAAAGAGGAGGAGAAAAAGGTGAACCGCTAGTCTCCTGCTGGCAGCGGTTCGATAAACTATACCGCTGCACCCAGCTGACGGCAAAAATCCTGGTGATCCCAGTTAATGGAAATACTTTCTATTAATCCCTGCTTATCAAACCTGAATATAAAAATATGGTCGGAGTCAAAGCGATGGCCTTTACTGGGGATGCCTGCAAAATCTTTGGCCTGGGTACCGCCAATGGTTACCTCACATATGAGGCTGCCATGCTGATCCACCCTTGACTTTTTGATGGTGTTGCTGATATCGGGAAATGAATCGATCAGGCCAGTCCACAAATGCCTGCCTATGCCACCTACAGGCCCGGCACCATCTTCTCCCAGTGGAATAAATACAGCTACGGCTGTGGGAGAAAAAAGCTCCATCATCTTCTCAATTTTACGTTCGTTGTAGCGGTTAAAAAAATTCAGCGCCGCAGCATGCTCCTGGAGTTGTACAATAGCTTCCATGATGATTAAGTTGTTGAATGTTAGGATAAAAATAAGGAGCAGCCCAGGAGCTAATATTGTAAAAAAGAGACTTTTTGAAATTAATCTGCTAAAAAGTTATCGGTTAAGCTGCGAAAGAAGTTCTTTGTTGAACTTATAATATACGGAAGGATTTCGGCCGATGAAGCTGGAAAAGTCCTTGATGAAGTGTGCCTGGTCGTAGTAGCCGGCATCCAGGATAACATCATGCCAGTTGATTTCCTGCTGATGAATAAGCAGGTTGCATACATTACCAAGACGCAGCAGCACTGCATACTCTTTGGGATTAAGCCCTACCTTTTGCAGAAAGCTTCTCTGGAAGTGCCGCTTACAAATATGCAGCTGTTCGGCAAGCTCCTGAATGTTGATCCTGCCTTTATGCTGTATCATCAGCTCCACTGCCTCATCTACAAAATTCATCTTTACATTTCTGGTGTTTAGCTGGTGGGTCAGAAAAGCTTCCAGAATGCTCTTCTTTTCTTCCAGGCCAGCTGCCGCTGCCAGTTGCTCCGGAATCATCAGAATTTCCGGCCCCAGCAGGCTTTCCAGGTCAACCCGTTTGTTTTTCATATGCCTGATGCTGAAACCAAAAATACTATTGATCGCGGCTGGTTTGAATACAATACCAGCCATGGCAATATTGCCGGGCAGTACAAGCCGGTAACTGCTGGTGGCTTGTCCGGCTACAAAAGCAGGAGATGTTTTATAGACTCCTTCCGGCTGATGCACCTCGTAGGGGTCGCCATAGTTGAATACGAAGGCGGTATAACCGTTTGGAGGACTTTCTGCTTCGAAAGGTGCAGCGCGTAGGGTATCATCCTCCCAGAAAAAGTAAGAGTTTACATATGGTAGAAACGCATCAGAAGGTTTTAGTTTATTATACAGCAAGCAGACCTCCTTTGCACATTAATTATATAATGAATTTAATAAAAAACAGCATACTTTCCGAAAAAAGCTAAAAAAACGATTTTGCTGTGTGCCAGCTGTGTAGATGTACAGCGTAAAAAAATCAGGATGTACTGTCAGTAGATTGCTGATGCTTCCCGTAACTTTGCCCCTTTAGATATTGGCTAAAGATATGTCGACACTGATAGATGAAAAGCCGGCAATAACAGGCACCAAGGTAGCCGAAAAAGCTATTTTTCCTGTACTTTTTGCGCTTAGCACGGCTCACCTGCTCAACGATACGCTGCAGTCGCTTATTCCATCCATTTACCCGCTGGTAAAAGAATCGCTGGGCATTAGCTTTTCGCAGGTGGGGCTTATCACCTTAACCTTTCAAATGGTAGCCTCTCTGCTGCAACCTGTAGTAGGGATGTACACCGACCGAAATCCCAAGCCATACTCTCTGGCCATCGGCATGGGTTTTTCTCTGCTGGGCCTGGTGCTGCTCTCACAAGCCCATACCTTTTCACTGGTGCTGGTATCGGTGGCACTAATCGGCATGGGCTCTGCTGTTTTTCACCCGGAGGCATCGCGCCTGGCCCGCATGGCCTCAGGCGGCAGGCATGGCATGGCACAGTCGCTCTTCCAGGTTGGCGGCAATGCGGGTAGCGCACTGGGTCCTTTACTGGCAGCGTTGATCATTGTGCCTTATGGGCAGTTTAACATCATCTGGTTTTCACTGGCCGCGCTTGTGGCCATTATTATCTTATCAAACCTAGGTGGCTGGTATAAGAATAACCTGTACAGGTTAAAGAAAAAACCTGCAGGCAATGGGCTCGATGAGGCGCTGGTGAGACTATCGCCAAAGAAAGTTGCCTTTTCTCTTTTTATCCTGATGGTGCTGATCTTCTCCAAGTACTTCTACATGACCAGCATGCACAGCTATTTTACCTTTTACCTGATCAATAAGTTTGGGGTATCGGTACAAAGCTCGCAGCTTTACCTGTTTATGTTTTTGTTTGCCGTGGCAGCAGGCACCTTTATTGGTGGTCCGGTTGGCGACCGCATTGGCCGTAAATATGTTATCTGGATCTCAATTTTAGGTGCAGCTCCTTTTACCCTCCTGCTCCCCTACGCCAATCTCTTCTGGACGGGTGTTTTAAGCATGTGCATTGGCGTGACTATCTCCTCTGCGTTTTCTGCCATTTTAGTTTATGCCCAGGAGCTGGTACCCGGTAAGGTTGGCATGATCTCCGGTCTGTTCTTTGGTTTTGCTTTTGGTATGGCAGGCATAGGTTCTGCGGTACTGGGCGCCCTGGCCGACTACACCAGCATTGAGTATGTATTTGCAATATGCTCTTTTTTACCGCTGCTGGGGCTGGTAACAGGCTTTTTACCAGATATTGAGAAAAAGTATTCCTAAGCAGTATTGCCAGGCACCACACAGTTCTTTGTACAACCAAAACAGCCGCAAAAAATATTCTGCGGCTGTTTTGGTTCTATTCCGCATCTTTGGATAACGGAACTAATGTATTTATCACTTCTAGCTGAACTGGTCTTTTTAATCTTTCTTTTCAGGATTTGGAATATGCTTTACATAATCATAATCCAGCAACCTGGTGAGATTGCCACGGTGGGCATCGAATGAAAGCTTTTCTACTTTTGTCTCCAGCACATTATCGTGCCCCAGCAGCATTTGGCGGGAGATTTTATCTGAATTTTCTTTACCAGAAGAATATAGGGCAATATAATCTTTCATACTGGTGCCCTGCTTGGTTAATACAGAATTAAGCTTGTCAATAACAGCCGGTTCTGCCCGCTCTGCAAAACCAAAGTATCTGAAATCACCATTTTCTTCTATTCTATGACGGGGAAAGTTGTCATGAATTTCCTTTTCAAAAGACTTTTCTAATTTCTGATCTTCGAAATGATATAATAAAACGAAATTTTCCATATGTAAGGGGGTTTACTATTCTACAATCTATACCATTAAGTACGGCACATAAATGACTGGGTTTAAGCAAACTCTATCTTACTTTTTAATAATTTGCCCGTTTTCTCTTATTTCCACATCCATGTTTTTACCCTTTTGCTTAAACTCCACATCGAAGAATTTACCCCGTTCAGCATTATCCACCTGCTCAATTTCTGTTATTTCATCTTTATCATAATCTGATTCTATAGCCTCCTGTACCGCCTTTGGCAGGTCTTTGTATTTCAGGCTATTCTCAGTTTCAACCCAGGCACCTTCTTTGGTATAATCAGCACGGTACTTTTCACCATCCTGCTCAAAGCTGGCTTCGTAGTAACCATTCGCATCTTCACTCCATTCAACACTGGTTGCCTGGGGATACTGCTGCTTGAAACTTGCTTTGGCTGCGGCCATATCACCACCATTATCGGTGAGGCCGGCAGCAGAAGCCGTATTAACCTGTTCTGCTGAAGCTGTACTATCCTGCCCTTCATTGACTTTTTCAGGGGAGCATGAGGAACAGTAGAGAATAGTGGCAAACAAAAAATAATATTTATACATCATTTCTCTTGTTTATATGAATTCTGGCTGCAGCAGTATTTCCTTTAGCTGATATGCCTATCTTTGCAGCAGAAACTTTTTATTAATTAATACATAACAGCAAATGAAAACCGCAGAGATTCATACGAATAAGGGAGTGATGAAGGTGCAATTTTTTGAAAAAGATGCTCCCGGTACTGTTAAAAACTTTGTAGACCTATCGCAGAAGGGCTATTACAACGGACTTTCTTTCCATAGAGTAATTCCAAACTTTGTGGTACAGGGCGGCTGCCCCGATGGCACCGGTGCCGGCGGACCAGGCTATACCATTCCCTGTGAGCTGGAAGGTGAAAACCAGTACCACGATCGTGGCGTACTGTCCATGGCGCACCGCGGCCGTAATACCGGTGGCTCACAATTCTTTATTTGCCACAACCGTCAGAACACCCAGCACCTCGATCGCCAGCATACTGCTTTTGGTAAAGTAGTAGAAGGCCTTGATGTGATTGATGAAATTCGCCCCGGAGATAAAATTGAAAAGATTGTAGTGAATGACGAAGAAGGTCAGTAATACTGCTGCACCCGTTCTTAAGTACAATTAATATCTAACAGAACAGCCCCGGAAATCTTTCCGGGGCTGTTCTGTTACTGGATTAACAAGTAAGCTTTTGGAGTAGCTAATACTATTGCTGGCTGGAGAGATCGTAGAGACTCACCACAATATCAACCCTGCGAAAAGTATCTACTTCCTTACCAATAGAGGTAAAATTGTTGTGGAGCATTCTTCCGCTCCTTACGTTTTCCTTTCCGTACCAGGTAATCTGGCTTTCATAGTCTCCTATCTGCATGAGTACCCAGGGATCATACACAAACCATACCCGCTTCTTTCCTATTGCAGGTGCATACTCCCGGCGGAGTTTATTTAAATAATCATGTTCATCCTCAGCACTCATGCGCACATCAGGTAACTGAACTGCATCTATACCCAGACCATATACCTCATTGTAATACTGGTATAAATGCTCGGTATTCCAGTATAGGAGCACCACATCGCCCTCCTGTAGATGCTCATTGAGGTACAGCATAGCTTCGCGATAATATGATTTTTTACCACCGGCAAACAGATCTGTATCCACAACCTGCCTTGCCGAAAGAAAAACAGGCCAGAACAGCAGGATAGCCGGCAGTACATAGCGCCACCTGCCAACCTTAGCAGGAAGATAACGGGTAATTCGCTGGCATCCTTTAGCAATCATCAGGATGGCTACCGGTGCCAGAAAAACCAAAAGTCTGTCGTAAAAAGGATATTTCCCTAGCATGGCGGCCAGCAGCGTAAGCGCCAAAGGAAAAAACAGCACCATAAAGTGCATTCTGCTTCCCCTATAGTATAGCAAAGCGCCAAGCACCCAGAAAATGATGACTGGTGCTGCCATTTTCAGTATAAATTTAAGCAGCGGGCTTTGCAGCGACTCAATCTTATAATGGCTCCAGAGTACATTCAAGGGATAATCCAGGAAGGAATAAAGGGACTGTATTATCCAGCCAAATACATCTGTTACAGATGGGTCAAGGGGAGGAAATCCCCCTCTAAGCCTAAACCATTCTATGAGCCATTGAGCATCGGCCTGCGTGGAGATGAACAGATAAAAGCTAAGCCCAAAGCTTAAAAGCCATAAGGTGAAGGGAATGATAGAAAGGATCAGCGCCTGCCAGTTGCGCTTTAGCAGATAGTGAAGGCTTACAGCCATGGCGATGCCTGCCAGAAAAAAGATGGCCGAATAAGAAAACCACAGGATAATGGCTCCCCCCACCCCCCATAGGAGGAGCGATTTATAATCAAAGCGCCCCTGGTAGCGGATGTAGAGGTACAGGCACAGCACGGAAGCCAGCATTTCCATACTGTACTGCTTAATCTCTACCGAATGGTAGACAAGAACGGGCGAAAAAGCCAGCAGAGCCATGGCCAGCAGCGCACCCAGAGGTTTAAGGAAATAACGGGCTACGGGTATAAAAACAAAAAGTGAAGCACCGCCCGCAACAAGAGGAATTAGCCTAAGCGCCATCTCTTTTTGTCCGAACATAACTACACTCGCTTTTACCAGCCACAAAAAGCCAATTGGCGCTTTCTGCTCGTAATACAGCTGGCTGGTAGCCAACTCCATAAAGTTCATCTTTACAAAGCTGGAAACCAGGTACAGCTCGTCGTTCCATAGAGAACGGCTATCGATAAAATGAAACAGCCTTAAAAAGATGCCCATGCCTACCACGTACCATATCCACCTGCTCATGGCTACTGGCCTGGATATGCTGCCAACAGGCGGCCGCTCTAATACTGCAGCCCCCTGTGTGGGTTTTACATGTTTTGTAATGAAATTCACTTCCCAAAGGTATAAGTAAAATTTATCACCCTCAAACTCACGCGGCTAAAGCGTAATTATTTAGCTTTTGTAAGGCAGCCTGGGTTACTCCTGCCCCGACAGGTCATACAAGCGCACCTCTATATCTTGCCGGATAAAAGAATCTATCTCCCTGCCTATTGTGGTAAAATCTTTATGGAGCAGCCTGCCGCCCTGTACATCCTTTAGGAGGTACCAGTCAGGCTTATGATCATAGTCGCCTATCTCCAGCACCAGCCATGGATCATACACAAACCACACCCTTTTTTTACCAATGGCATGTTTGTATTCCGGTCTTAACCTGCTCAGGTAATCCTGGGCATCTTCAGAAACCAGGCGAACATCGCTTAGCTGCTTACCATTGATGTTAAGATCATAAGCGGCATTATAGAAATTGTAGAATGGCCGTGCATTCCAGTATAAGAGCACCACATCTCCCTCCTGCATATGCTCATGCATATAGAGTATACCTTCTTTGTAGTATGATTTTTTATACTCACCAAACAAATCTGTATTAACAACCTGCTGTGCCGAGCTGTAAAAAGGCCAGAAGAGCAGTATGGCAGGCATCAGGTAACGCAGCTTGCCTACTTTTGCAGGCAGGTAGGCGGTAACTTTCTGGCATCCGTGCGCCAGCAGCAGAATAGGAATTGGTGCCAGAAAAACCAGCAGCCTATCGTAAAAAGGATATTTCTGAAGCACCGTAGCCACCAGCGTAAGCACAAAAGGAATTAACAGTACAAGAAAATCCATTCTGTTTCTCCTGAATATAGCTGCATAGCCAATGCCCCAGAACAGGAACATGATCACCGACATTTTCAGGAAAAACTTGATGGCAGCATTATTAATCTCATTGAACACCTCTGCATTCCATAACACACCCAGGGGGTATATCATCATTCTGTAGAGCGACTGGAACAACCAGCCTAGAAATGCACCGACTGATGCATTCAGGGGCGGAAAACCATGCCGCTCCCTAAACCACACCACGAGCCACTCGGCATCGGCCTGCCTGGAGATGAACAGGTAAAAGCTAAGCCCAAAGCTTAGGAGCCAGAAGGTAAAGGGAATGATGGAAAGGAACAGCGCCTGCCAGTCTCGCTTCAGCAGATAGTGTAGGCTCACGGCTATGGCTATGCCTGCCAGAAAAAAGATGGCCGAGTAGGAAATCCAGAGTAACAGAGCTCCCCATACCCCCCACATCAGGAGCGACTTCTGATCGAAGCGCCCGTGGTAGCGGGTGTAGAGATACAAAGAAAGCACAGCAGCAAACATTTCTGTACTGTACTGTTTGATCTCTACAGAATGGTAAACAAGAACAGGTGCAAGGGCCATTATGCCCACAGCCATCATTACGCCTAATGGTTTAAGGAAATAACGGGCCACGGGTAAAAAAACAAAGAGCGACGCAATGCCCGTAAGTAGGGGAATAAGCCTAAGCGCCATCTCTTCTTTACCAAACAGCATTACGCATGCTTTTACCAGCCATAAAAAACCTAGGGGTGCTTTCTGCTGGTAATCAAGCGAAGGGCTGGTGAGCTCCCAAAAACTCATTTTAATGAGGCTGGTAGACAAGTAAACCTCATCTATCCACAGGGAGCGGTTATCGAAATAGTGAAAGAGTCTTAATAAAATACCCAGAATTATAAATACCCAGACAAGGGTGGTTACCAGGTTTTGCTGCTTTTCATGTTCATGCAGATCAGCCAGGGCCGCTTTGGGCGCTGGCGAAATTAATTCAAACTTAACTTGCAAAATCGTTGAGGTATAAATTATTAATCTATCTCTTTGGTATAACACATCTGTTGCTTTGTTCCCGGCATGTCTCGCAGGTGCCCCTGCTTGCTCTAAACCAAAAGCGCAACAAAGATAAAAAAGCTGTTAAAAATGAAAAGTGGATTAAAGCCTAATAAAACTTTAAAAAATTACAAAGGGGTAAATATGCTTGTTATTCCAACAATCAACAAGAAAACCAAATGAAATAACATCAATCAATAATTATTGTTGTACGCGCAGCTTTAATTATTTGTTTTATTACCAGGTAACGCTCCTACAGTATTGAAGGTCCAGTATTGACATCATCACGATATAAACTGCTTTAAAATCCCTGCTACACCCAGTAGTTAAAAACAGTTATTTCAGATCTGGCACCAAATCTGAAGGGCAGTGTAGAGGTGCCAAAGCCCTTTGATAGATAGAGATAGGGTTTCTCCCGGTTATACCATCCATTTACATAGCTGCCCGACATCAGGGGAAGTTTAGGCACCAGGTTTAAAAGCCTTACCTGCCCGCCATGGTTGTGGCCAGCAAAAATATAGCTGATGTTCAGCTGATCTGAAGAGCTTCTGGAGCTATTTAGCTCCCTTAATCTTGCCAGCACCGGCTCCTGCTGCAAAGGGCTGTGAATTAGCAAAACATGATGTGCCTCCCGGCCAATACCTTCTACTGCCTCCAGAAAGCAGGAATCACTTTCTATAAAATCATCCAGACCCGTTACCACAAACCGCTCTCCCTGCAGTAAATAAGTCATGGTCTTGTTGATCAGCAAATCGCAGTTATAACGATTATAAATTTTCTCCAGGGTGCTGATGGCTAGCTTATCGATATGATCATGATTTCCAGGAATGGCTACTTTTTTTATATCCCTGCTGATACGGGCAAAAAACTGTTCCACTGCTGCTGCTTTACTATCACCATCCAGGGTGTCGCCGGCTATCAGGAGCAAATCCGGCTTTAGCCTGTTTATTTCTCTTGCCAGCTTATCGTAATAGGGCCAGTAAACTTTTTTGATGTGCAGATCAGTTATCAGCACCAGCTTTAAACTTTTTTGCCGCTTTTTGCTGCCAATGCTAAAGGTTTTAGATTCAAAAAAATATTTTTCAAGAAACAAAGAATCCAGGAGCACCACTGCTGCACCGGCAACAGATGCAGCAAGCCCCCATTTTATCCACTTATCGTTCATCTTTAGCTACTACTACCCCCGCCGTGCAGCAGGCTCTTCTTTTTTGTTAACATTAACCCTATAACTAAACGGTTAGCATAGCAGTAGGTTGCTGCTGTGGCTAATCATTTAGTTGGTTACTTGTCTCCTGCTCTGCAAAACTAAGCTGTACAAAGAGCATAAAAAAAAGGACCTGTGTAGATGCCACAAGTCCCTTTCGATATTACAGTCTTAACAAATTATCTTTTAACATTTTTGTTGATGTACTGGGCCAGCTCTTTGCCTGCCTTGGCATAAGACTCCTGAATTCTGTAACCAGAATCGAAATCGAAGCCCATGGCATCTCTGCCCGGTGATTTATCGATGGTTACAACAGCCTTCTGATCCGACAGAGAAGCAGTTTTTGCAAATACGGCCTGCAGGTTAACGAAAGCTGGCCTGCGCATTACACCCACGTTAAAACCAGGCTCTGTGAATACAGTTTTCAGTACAATGGTATACTCAGCATCAGGGTAGTTGCCTACTTTAACATCGTACTTTTCCAGGTGAGCATTCATCAGCTCCTCAAAGCGGGGCTCAAACCTGGCTTTGCGGTCAGCAACCCAGTTCTTATGCCATTCGTCACCCTTACCGTCTTCTTTAGCATTGTAATCGTTTACCTTGTCGGTAACGTAATCCTGCTCCTTATCATACTTACCAACTCCCATGTTTTCATAATCATAGATTACGTTAATGGTCTTCTGGTCTTTTAGAAATTCAAGGTTACCTGAAGTAAGCTTAAGCTTCTGCGCAAAACCTGTGGTTGCAATCAGCACCATCAGAATAGCAAGGGCTAATTTGTTGATTTTCATAATAGAAAGATATTATTGAGCAAAAGTGTGAAAATTTTTCTTAAAACAGAAAGCTTAACACAAGACATTTTTAAACTCTTTGTAATCTTTTATTACGCCCCGCTGTTGCGCCCTGCATACTGTACCGGAAGCACTTCTGAAGGCAAAGCCACGCTGTATTAAGCATGAGGCCCTTGATGACTAAACGTTGGTTGTTCCCTAACTAAATAAGCCAAATAAACTACCTGATTTGCTGTTCTTTTCTGTCAGCGGTTTGCCGTTCTATCATCCAGCCGGGATAGGTTTGAGCTGGTTTGCTAACCTCATCCAGCTGCTGCAACTCCTGCTGGCTTAACGCCACTTCCACTGCTTTCAGGTTATCGTCGAGCTGCTCAGTTCGCTTGGCGCCAATAATAACACTGCTTACTGCTTTCTGGTGGAGCAGCCATGCCAGTGCCAGCCGTGCAACAGATATCTCCTTCTGATCAGCTATGGTATGCATTACATCCAGTATATCAAAAGCTCTGTCTTTATCTACAGGCGGAAAATCAAAGTTTACCCGCCTGGAACCTTCAGGTCCTTCTCCACCTCTTTTATACTTACCACTAAGCAGGCCACCGGCTAGTGGGCTCCACACCATCAGGCCCATCTTCTGATCTTCCATCATGGGTACCAGCTCACGCTCAAGGTCGCGGCCGGCAATTGTATAATAGGCCTGCAGCGAAACAAACTTACTAAGCCCCTGGTATTCTGAATAGGCCTGTGCTTTCATGATCTGCCATGCTGCAAGGTTGCTGCAGCCAATGTAGCGCACTTTACCGCTGCGCACCAGGTCATCCAGGGCACGCAGGGTTTCTTCTATGGGGGTAATAGGATCAAAGCCATGGATCTGGTACAGGTCTATGTAATCGGTATTCAGCCGCCGAAGACTTTCCTCTACCTGCCACATAATATGCCCCCTGCTCAGGCCTGTTTCATTCGGGCCCTGTCCCATTTTGCCCCGCACTTTTGTTGCCAGCACCAACTGATGCCGGCTTAAGCCAAGCCTGTGAATAGATTTACCGGTTATTTCTTCTGAAAGGCCTTCAGAATATACATTTGCAGTGTCGATAAAATTAATGCCGGCATCTACTGCCTTTTTGATAAGCTCGTCTGCTGTTTCCTGGCCCAGCTGTCCTACTGCGGCAAAGTATCCTTTACCGCCAAAGGTCATGGTACCAAAACAAAGCTCTGATACCAGCAAGCCAGTATTTCCTAAGGTGTTGTATTTCATTTTAATTGAATTAGGTTGATTTTTTTTGTATAGAGATACACTATTGCATAAAAGTTCTGCCACTGCCTTTGTTTGGAATATGGCAATATAATTAAGCTCCTTACCAGCCCAGTACCCGGCTGCCGATATTCTCTGCTCAATTACTTCTGTATAACTATCCCGGTGTAAAATAGATTGGTTACCTGCAGCCAGTGCAGCGGAGATATTGGACTGTGTTAAACATTTTGGCAGATGAAAGGTATTCTTATTATACAGGCACGAAAAATGATGAGCCTAACTTACTTAACCAGCATCATTAGAGGAGTGTAAAATCAAAGACTGCGTTTTACCCTGCTGTTTTTTTGTGCTGCTGACATTATTTACGTTGTTTAGCACATCTTTTTAAATAATTACATGAAAATCGACAAACACACCGTAGCATCAGTAACCTACGCACTGGAAGTAGAGGGTGAAATGGTAGAGCAAACCGACCAAAGCAATCCTTTAACTTTTCTGGTGGGTGTAGGCATGATGATACCTGGTTTTGAGCAACAACTGGTTGGCAAAGAACCCGGCGAAAAGTACGATATTACCGTTAATCCGGAAGATGGATACGGCGAAAGTGATCCACAGGCAATCGTTGACCTTCCTAAAGACGTATTTAAAGTAAATGGCGAACTGCAGGAAGACCTGCTGGTAGAAGGCAATGTTATTCCGCTGCAGGATCAGAACGGCAGCCCGCTGCAGGCAGTGGTACTTGAAGTTGGAGACGATACCGTGAAAATGGATTTCAACCATATGCTGGCTGGTAAAACCCTGCATTTTACCGGTGAGGTAGTTGAGGTAAGAGAGGCCACTGAAGAAGAAATAACCCATGGCCACGTACATGGCCCGGGCGGACACCACCATTAAAACAGATTAGCAGCAGGCAAAAACAGCAGCAGGAATGGTAGTGTTCGCCAATGTCCTGCATGATTTTCTGCGCTAAATCAACATCTGGGTACCACAACTAAAAGCACCAGCCCCTGATACAGAAGCTGGTGCTTTTTTATGTACTACTGGTATAAGTACTGCCTTTATGCCTGCTTAACCAGCTGAATCTCGCAGTGTAGCCTGATCTCATCACTTACCACCACGCTGCCTGCTTCTGTTACTGCACTCCAGGTTAAGCCAAAATCTTTTCGATTGATTTTTCCATCTACAGTAAAGCCAGCTTTGGTCTGTCCGTAGGGGTCTACCACAATACCGCCAAACTCTACATTAACCGTAACAGGTTTGGTGTTACCGCGAATAGTCAGGTCGCCATGGAGTTTATATTCATTACCTGAAACATTCTCGTATTTTTTGCCTTCAAATCTTAGCTGCGAATGATTGCCGGCATCAAAAAAATCAGGTGATTTCAGGTGCGTATCACGCTGCTCGTTATTGGTGCTGATAGAATCAATATCTGCCGTAAATACAACACCAGTAGGGTTGTTAAACTTTTCATCTTCGGTTTCGGCCACCAGGTCAAAGCTACTGAAGTAACCGGTTACGGTGGTGATCATCAGGTGTTTTACTTTAAACTGCACTTCACTGTGCGTTGGGTCAATTTTCCATTTTACATTGGCCATATGATATGGGTTTTAGGTTTATAAAAAATATTTCGGCTGTTAAACAGCCAGCATTGGTTTGCGTGTGTGGTCTGTTTGTTGTTTCAACATTCTTAACTGTAAGCTACCAAAGGTGTTTATGTTTAGAGGCCTTTATCCCCCTGAACCTTAAACTTTAAAAAGATTCAATTTTTACCGAGGTCATGGTTATAGAGCCAACCACCGCCTCATCGTTAAAAAAGCCGGCCTGTTCATTTTCTTCCTGCAGCGCAAGGGCATAGATAAGCGGCAGGTAATGATCTGGTGTTGGCACGGCAAGCTGCACGGCAGCGCCCAGCGTTCTGTAGTTGATCAGTGCTGTGTGATCCCTGTTTTGGATCAGCGATTTAATTTTTTCGTTAGCCTCCTCGGCCCAATCAAAACCTGTGTTCCGCTGCCAGTCCAGCATCCGGAGATTATGTACAATGTTGCCGCTACCCATGATCAGCACACCTCTCTTCCTAAGCGAAGCCAGGCTTTTTGCCAGCCTGTAATGCCCCTGGAGGTCCAGGCCATAATCAAGGCTTAGCTGCACTACCGGAATATTGGCCTGTGGGTACAGGTGTGTAAGTACACTCCAGGCGCCGTGGTCGAGCCCCCAGTCATAAGAGAGCTCTATACCGCTACTTTTGGCGCTCTCCTGTGCTGCCAGTGCCAGTTCGGGATTTCCTTTTGCAGGGTACTGCACATCAAAAAGTGCTTTTGGAAATCCGCCAAAATCATGAATGGTTTCCGGCTGCTCCATGGCTGTTACATACGTACCCCTGGTAAGCCAGTGGGCCGAAATGCAATGGATGGCCGAGGGCAATGGAAGATCCGCACCCAACTTGCGCCAGCCTTTTGAAAAACTGTTTTCCTCAACGGCATTCATAGGGCTGCCATGCCCCATGAATAATACCGGCATGGGCGGAGACTGGGACAGCAGTGGCAAATTATGCAGAGACTTAAGCTTTTTCATAATAAAGCAAGCTTTGATGCTAAGTAAAGATATAACAAACATCTGATATTAATGTTCAAACATCGATATTATTAAAATAGTGCCTCACCCTGCACATCCACCATATCAGCATCCAAAAAACAACAACTGCCTGAGCATTTATTAAGGCTATTAAAAAAACAATTTGTTTGAATAGATTATGTAACTTTAGAAAGAGCGCTTAGCCATCAAAACCAGTTTCATGCACCTGTTACTACTATATCTCTTACCGCTGCTCTACAGCTTAACCACACTAACAGCTGCTGCACAGGAGGTGCCAGTATTTGTGCCTGAACTTTACATCCACGAGGGCGACACCCTGCCCTACCGTATACTGCTGCCTCAAAACTTTGATCCTGAACAACAGTACCCGCTGCTGCTCTTTTTGCATGGATCGGGTGAGCGCGGCAGAGATAATGAAGCCCAGCTGACCCATGGCAGCAGTTTGTTTTTCAAAACAGATATCAGGAATAACTATCCTGCTGTAGTTGTTTTTCCCCAATGCCCTCCTGAAAGCTCCTGGACGAGTGCAGTGATAGAACACAAAGAGAATAGCAGGGAAATCCATTTTCAAACGGAAGGAGAACCTACCACTGCTATGCGCCTGCTGCAGAGCTTGCTGAACGATTTGAAAGAACGTACTTACATTGATAAACAGCGTTTGTATATTGGCGGCCTTTCTATGGGCGGCATGGGCACCCTGGAGCTGCTCAGGCGGGAGCCCGGTAATTTTGCCGGGGCATTTGCCATTTGCGGTGGCGATACCATTGCCAATGCTAAGAAATATAAAAATGTGCCCATCTGGCTTTTTCATGGCCTGAAAGATGATGTGGTCCCCCCCTCCCTGTCCACCAACCTTGCAGATCATCTTGAAGAAATAGGAGCCAAAAATATTAAGCTCACCATTTACCCGGAGGTAAAACACAACAGCTGGGAGAATGCCTTTGCAGATCCACAGCTACTCCCCTGGCTGTTTTCGAAGAAAAAATAATCCTTTTTTCCCCTTTAGTAGCCAGCCAGTACGCACTGGTACCGGCCGGCTGCTAATGTAATATTGGGTAATGGGCTACTTTAAAGCCACTGCTGTAAACAGCGACTCTTTTTTCTTTTTCGGATATATTTCCATCACCAGTCTATCGCCGCTCCGGGCCTGCTTAAGCAGACTGCTGATATCCATGCTCTTTTCTTTTTCCAATGCTACAACCTGCTTTACCACGGGCTTATTGCCACGGGCAAGGTAGAGCACAAGACTGTCGTAAGCAGTGTTAACATTAGTTGCTGTGAAACTAAGCGCTACTGCTTCCATTTGCTGATAGACAGAAAGCGCTACCCCTTTCTCAAGATCAATTACTTGCTGATTAAGGTGGTAAACAGGTGGACACTGTGCCTTAAGCGCATGGGAAGCAAAAAGCAGCCCCAGCACCATTAGCATGCTGCTTAGAATTCTGGTTGTTCTGTTCATAACACACTGTTTAAATAAAATATAAGTATGTAACTCATCTTGCCCTGTATTGTTATGGATAAAGAACAGCTCCCGCCGTATACTAGATAGACGCTACTATAAACAGCGTACATATAGTACAGATACATTAGAATGGATAGTAACTGGACTGAATTATAGTTGCTCCCCGCTCAATGGCAGGTAGTAGGCTTAAAAACAACTAAACCTCTGCCTCCTTGCCTTGTTGTAAATCTAACACTAAGGCAAACCGCTAATATGGCATTCAACAAACTTATCCGAAGCAAAGGCACAGCCAGCCGGAACAGATATCGCTGGTATCATGGGGCACTTTTCCTGGCGGGAATTACAATAATTGAAAGAGGACTGGAGGCACTTGTAAAGAAAGCACCGCTTGGTCCGAGTACCCGGCAGGACGACAGGGCATTTTACAAAAACCAGCATCAGGCGGTGTTTGCCCCACCGGGCGTGGCATTTCCAATTGCCTGGACAGTAAATGACATTGCCACCATCTGGGGCAACTTACGCGTGCTGAACAAACCTAATGGCACCCCTGGCCGGCGGGATTATCTTGTGCTGCAGGCAGCCTCATGGGGCGTTTACTCCCTGTTCACTGCCCTGCATTTTGGCTTACGCTCCCCTATCAATGCACTTGCTCTTACCACTGCACATGCAGGGCTTAACATTGCCAGTGAGGTGGTAGCTGTTAACAAATTGCAGGATAAAACAGTGGCTCTTTCACTGGCGCCTGTGCTCTGCTGGCTTACCGTTGCCCTGCCCACTGCGGTAACATCCGCCCTATGGAACCCCGATCGCCTTTATCAGACAAAACCTTTGGTTTCGCCTGATAGCCGGTGGCTGAAACAAAGCGCATAGCATCAAAAGCAGTAAAAAGGCAGCTGCTATTTCAGGTATATTAACAAAGTGAAACTAGGTCTGTATGATTCGCAACCGACTGTCGCAGATGAAAGGGATGATTCGCTATGGTTATCAGTTTCAGAATAAAGAAAAAATTATTCTTAGAGACTATATGGCCATGGAGCGGACACGCCTGGCCAATGAACGCACCCTGATGGCCTATGTCCGCACCTCTCTTTTCTTTTTAACGGGCGGCCTTACCCTGCTTGAATTAGATACGTTTGAACACTTAACCGGCCTGGCCTACATCGCTATTATCCTATCAGTATCAATGATTATCATCGGTGTCACCAGGTTTATGCTACTGGGTAAACGGCTGCGTACTTATTACGGCCAGATAAAAAATGAAGAAGAAGAGAATAAGGAAGTTAAGTCTTAATTATAAATGGTTTGCAGGGCAAGGATAAGCTCATTCGGATCTTCCAGGTTTGCACGTGTAGCTGCGTAATACCGGCGAAGCTCCATCATTTTCTGCTGGTTACCCACAACCTCTTTCAGCCTGTTCAGTAAGCGCCGGTTCTTTTTATTGAGATGATGCATAGAGCCTGAATCACCGCCCATGTTGTCATATTTGTAACTTACCAGGTTTAAGCGCCCATCTACTGCCACAAAAGTTGCTTCCTGTAAAGTATACGAAACAGAGGAACCGCTGAAAGCAGGTATACCAAAACTGGGTCCTATGCTGCCTTCACACAAAACCATTTGTTTCGGGTCTGTTGTGTCTTCACATATTTGCAGAGCGCCTTTAGATTCATTTACAAAATACTTCATCAGCTGATGGTTGGCCGGTTTTTGAAGAACGGCAAAATCGCTACCCTCGTGCAGCACCTTAAAGAAGCTGTATCCATCATTGAAAGGCAGCGAGTAATACTCATAACCACCAAAAGAAAAACTAAGCACCTGCTCCGGCCTTAACTGCTGAACGCCACTACCTGTTCTAACGGTCAGAACATCAGTCAGGTAGTCGTAGTGTAAGGATGATTTTTCTGCCTGCCCGCTTTCCAGTGTAATCCAGTTTTCTTCGAACTGAAGCTCCTTAGCCTGCAAAGAAAACGTGCTTGTATAAAGCAGTACAAAGCAAAAGAATTTCATATAAAGGGTAGCATAATTTTTTACCATTTGCTGTATCCCAGAACCAGATCTCTTGATGATTACGATGCCTGCCATGTAAGTTTCTTGTGATTTCTTGCTGAAATTTAGAACAAGACTAACCTACTTTCCAAATTTATTTCAAATAAATCATAAATTAATTTCAATTTTACGTAATTTGCAGCACAATCAGCCCGCTTTCCAGCTCACAGTCGACGTAGGCAATTAGTACGTTTTTGGCGTAAACAATAGCTGCTGAAGAGGCTAAAATTTTACTTAACTCCTTATCATTAACCGTATTGCATATCATTTTCCCTTCTGTAGAATTATTGGCTGAAGGGCTGTAGGGTTAAAATAAAGGTTAAGGGCAGTTGAGCAGGGCTGAAAAAATCAGCCAGCGTTTGGCTGTATGTGCTTTTAGATTTTTGACTGTTAGTTTACTGGAGTTAAAGCTTATTCTGCCAAGGGCGTGCTTTTACTAATATATAGTCAAGCCGTTAACAAATTGTTTTTGAGTTTAAGGATCTTAAAAGATCTGCTGCTATATCACTTTAACTTTTTTCTGACGAATGAAAAACTGTTTACTTTACCCGATGCTGGCACTAGCCTGGCTTATAATTTTTACGGGTACAACTGCTATTGCCCAAACCGACTCCACTGCAGGCACAGCTTTGCCGTTATCGGTGCTGGAACTTACTGCACGCAACCAGGACAAACTTATTGTAGTTGAATGGACCAGCATTGATGAGTTGGGACTGAGCCAATACCTGCTGCAGTATTCAGCAGATGGTACAGATTATAAAGATCTGGTGCGGGTGCCTTCCAGCGGCAGAGCCCACGATGCGGCCTTTGTTTACACCATTACTGATTACCCCGTGGAGCGGGAACACCATTATTACCGTCTGTTAGCGGTGCCGCTTGATGGAGAAGCAGAAGAAAAAGCAGGAATACGTATTGGCCGCTCTGGCACCCTCACCACCACCATTCATCCCAATCCGGCAAAGGCAGACCGCTATACCACCGTAATACCAACAGACCAGGCTTACCAGATTCTTTTATGCGATGCCAGCGGCAAAGTAGTAAAAGAATACCGCCAGAGGAAGAAGACGCATTTGCTCATACCCATACGGGATATACAATCTGGCCTGCACCTGCTGCGCGTGTACAGGCAACAGAACAACTGATTTAAATAAGTTTGGCCTTACCTTTTGTAGCAATAACAGTGCAGGCTACACTAAACTTATATTTCTGCAGCAGGTTAGGAAAGAGACACAGCCTTAACTTTTATATGTTTAGAAATTCCGGCAATCCAAAAACTACCCGACGGATCATTGCCCTGCTACTGCTCATCCTTTTCCTGGGCTGGCTTGTGTGGGCATGGATGTTCTGGGCAGTTTAAACCATTGCTTTGCTGCAGACCAGGTACTGTTGCTCTAAAACAGAAAAACCGGTAATCTTACCGGTTTTTCTGTTTATTTAAGGCTGGCCTTTTGCGGATCGGGCTGTAGGCTTATTTTAGCAAAACGCTGCACGCGCTTGCGCTGGCCAAAAATTACCACCTCTTTATTAGTTAACTGCTCACACACCTTAGGCCTGATAATAACACTTGCATCGGCTGCCTTGAATAAAGGCCTGCGGGTCTGATTACCCTGGCCATCCATTTCTACCATTACTACAATGGCTTCGTTGCCACTCAGGCGCATATTGTACACCTGCCCCTGCTTTGCGTTAAGGTTTTTCGGATGATCATTGAATACAAAGAACAGCCTGTCCTGCACCACGGCCATGGTATATGAGGAGTAAAAACCACCATCATTTACAGTTCGCTGACGTTTTGGTATCTGGTGTGCCCATTCAATTTCGCCCTGCGCATTAATGCTTACAACAATAATATTATTGTAGTGATACTGGGTTTTTGTGGAAGATACGCCGCCGTTCGGGCTGTAGGTGGTCATTACCCTGATGTAGTACTGCTCTCCTACCAGGATGGCACCTCTATCTTCGCGTAGCACCAGGTCGTCCAGGTCAAACTCGTACAGCTCTACGTTCTTGCCTTTTTCTATTTTATCTTTAGTAGCGGCTGCCTTGCCCTCCCGCATGTTTTCGGTCAGAAAATCAGCACCAAACTCTTTGAAACTCTGTTTCTTCACCTTTTTGGATTTGGCATCGATGGTCAGAAAATAGCTGCCAGCAATGCTGTTTGTTTTTGCGGGCGAGAAAAATCCGGCACAAATTATATCCTGGTTAGGCAGTATGGCAATCTGCATATCATTCAGAAACTTACCCGGGATTTCAACGGCATAATCTGTTAGCGAAGATCCGCTATCGCGGTAGCTAAGCACCTGGTACTTATAGTTTGGCTCTCCTTTTCGCTTTAATTTTCTCTTTTCATTAAACAGGCGCCCCAGCAGGTGTATGTTGCCTGTATTATCAACTTTGTAACGTTCTACTTCAAACAGTTCCTCCTCGTATGGCAATTCAATCTGCTTTTCCCACAGCTGCTTCATCTCCCAATCAAGCACATGCATGCCAAAGCGCTCGTTCTCGCCCTGGTCGTAGGGCAGGTTGTAGAACACCAGAAATTTTGTAGAATCAGTGGATACAGAAAAGCCAAAGGTACCGCTATTGCCCCTGGAATAACCTGTATAATCAATAGCAGAGATTTGCCGGGGCTCTCCTACCGGTTGCAGGTCAGTTTTACTGATGGGCTGCAGGTACAGCTTTTTCTGTTTTGATTTCTGATCTGCCAGTGAGGTGAACATGAAGAGCCTGTTGTTGTAGTGTACAATGTTCTCCAGCACACGCTTTTTATCAGCAAGCTCCAGGTCTACCTCCACAGTACGGGTTTTATTCATGGCATTATCGTAATGCTCCAGCGAAAACTTAGAGTTTATGCCATAAAAGGCCCCTGTTTTTAGTCGTAGGGCATAAAAGCCAGATTCATCATGCCCAATGATGTCTGCCAGCGTAGAGCGCTTTGATTCCTGCTGTGGGTTGCCCCATAAAATGCTAATGCCTTCGTAACGTGGTTGTGCCAAAGCCACCGGCAGCAGGCTTCCCAGCAAAAGGATCAGGAATAAGATTTTTTTCATTGAATACAGGGGGTAATTGATAAACGAAGATAAATGCTAGATTTGAGCTTTTGCAGCAAATGCATGTTTTTATAACAATTCAAAGGAACCCGAAACATAACGCATCGACCTAACAATGAAAATCAGCACATTGCAGCCAACTTCAGCAGAAGAAATCCGGCATAGCTTTAACGAAGCTTTTAAAGAATATTTTGTTCCACTCTACCTTTCTGCACAGCAGATGGAGCAAAAGCTGCTGGTAGAGGGATTTGACTCTTCCATATCGGCTGGTGCTTTTGATGAAGAAGAGCTGGGAGGCTTTATTTTACACAGCACCGGCCTGCACGCTGGTAAACGTACTGTCTATAATTCGGGCACAGGCATTGTGGCTGCATACCGCAGGCAGGGCCTGGTTCAGGAGATGTATGATTACCTGCTGCCGCTGCTAAAGGAAAGAGGATTTGAAAAAAGCCTGCTGGAGGTTATTCTGGAGAATACTATTGCCCGCCGGCGGTACGAAGCCGTTGGATTTAAGGTTGTACGGGAGCTGGAATCTTTTAAGGGCGAAGCAGCCGGGGCTACCCTGCATGCTGGGGCCGTGGAAGTAAAGGATCAGCACTGGCCACTGCTGCAGTCTTTCTGGAGCTGGCAGCCCAGCTGGCAACATTCTTTGGAATGCCTGCAGCGGGCAGCGGGCAGTTACAAAACCTACGGTATTTATAAAGAAGAGCAATTGGCTGCTTATGTGGTCATCAACCCGCTTACCAACCGCATCCCCAGCTTTGCAACCGCTCCTGCCTGGCGAAACAAGGGCCTGGCTACTGCACTGTTCCGCCATGTGCAGCAGCTGTACCCACAGATGCCACTTACCGTCATCAATGTGGCAAGCCAAGATCAGGAGAGTACTGGGTTTCTTCAGAAAAACGGACTGAAGCCCCTGTTAAAGCAATATGAAATGGAACTGGATATCCTTTAGCAGGCGCTAAAACTGCCGGTTTTGTAAATCGGAATATCATTACTGGCTGGCATTAATCAGCCATCCATCCTAGCTTTCACTCCACTCATCATAACTTTTTTTAACGGTTGCCGTCGTTCAGTTACCTTGTTTTAAAAGATTTAACGTTCTGCTATTTATGAACAACTATTTTAGAAGAGGTTTAACAGGCTTTTTTGTGCTGCTGCTCTCAACAGCTGCCCTTGCACAATCTGATGTATACCGATACAGCCTTGACCTTACAAAAGTAAAAGACGATCAGCTGCAGGTTCAGCTGGAAACGCCCCCTATCGAACAAAATAAAATTACCTTTTACATGCCCAAGATCATTCCCGGCACCTACCGGGAGAGCGATTATGGTATGTTTGTTTCAGGCCTTAAAGCCTACAACAAAAAGGGTAAAGAGCTGCCTGTAAAAAAGCTTAGCGATAACAGCTGGGAAATCAGTAAAGCCAATAAACTTGCCCGCCTTAGTTATTGGGTGGAAGACATTTTTGATACCGAAAAGGAAAACCAGGTATACATGATGTCTGCCACCAATATTGAAGAAGGCAAAAATTTTGTAATCCACACCCCCGGTTTCTTCGGCTACTTTGATGGTATGAAGGAACAGCCTTTTGAGGTGAGCATTACCAAACCCGAGAGCTTTTATGGCAGCACCGGCCTGATACCTGTGGATACCGACGAGAAGCAGGATATCTTTCGCACCCGCGACTATGATATGCTCATGGACTCGCCCATAATGTACAACAGACCTGATACCACATTTATAGATGTTGCCAATGCCAAAGTGCTGGTGAGTGTGTATTCTCCTAACAAACAGGTTACCTCTGAGTACCTGGCCGGGCAATTTGAAAAATTACTCAGGGCAACAGCAGAGTATTTAGGTGGCAAACTGCCGGTGGAAAAGTATGCCTTTATCATGTACTTTGCCGAGCCTGGCAGTGCCAACCCCAGACAGGGTGCGCTGGAGCATAATGTCTCTTCCTTTTACTACATCAGCGAAAGATCACAACAGCTTATAGCCCCTATGCTGGTAGATATTGCCGCTCATGAGTTCTTCCATATCGTAACGCCGCTCACCATACATTCAGAAGAAATAGCTGACTTCGATTTTAACGAAGCTGTGCTCTCCAAACATCTGTGGCTCTATGAGGGTGTTACAGAATATGCATCGGATCATGTGCAGGTAAGGTACAACCACATTACGCAGTCGCAGTTCTTGGATAAGATGCTGGAGAAAATTCAGAACTCCAGATCCAGGTATAACGATACGCTTCCTTTTACAGAGCTTAGCCAAAAAGCCGCTCATGAGCATGCTGGTGAGTACGGCAATGTTTATGAGAAAGGTTCTCTTATTGCAGCCATGCTGGATATACGGCTGCTGGAATTATCTGGAGGCAAAATGGACCTGCAAAAGCTGCTAAGCAGGCTAAGTGAGCGCTATGGTAAAAACAAGCCTTTCCAGGACGATAAACTTTTTGGCGTGATAGAAGAAATGACCTATCCTGAAATTGGCACTTTCCTGAGCAGGTATGTAGGTGGTTCTGAGCCGCTGCCCCTGCAGGAGTATTTTGCTAAGGTTGGTGTAGATTTTCAGCAGGAAGCAGGTAAGCAGATAGCCTCGCTGGGCAATGTTAACTTTGGCTTCAACCAGGAGCAGATGCGCATAGAAATTGCAAGTGTCAGTGGCATAAATCCAATTGGTTTTGAGAAAGGCGACTTGTTACTTAGCATACAGGGACAGGATTTAACCCCGGCAACTGCACAGGCAGTGGTTAGTAATTTTACTGCCAATACTAAGGCGGGTGATCAGGTAAAGGTTGTTGTTGGCAGAAAAAATGAGGCGGGTGAATATACAGAACAAGTGCTGGCGGCTCCTGCTCTGTTAGCAAGCGTTCCCGGACCCATGAAATTAACCTTTGCAGAGAATCCTACATATGAACAGCTAAAACTGCGCAACCAGTGGTTACAGGCAAACCCTGTTACGGCTAAGCCAGAGGATGTAAAAAGTATCGACGCCATTGTTACTGCATTATACGAGGTTATTTCGGGCCCTGCAGGCGAGCGCGACTGGAATCGTTTTGCGTCCCTTTTCAAACCAAATGCACACATGGCTGCCATAACACCAAACAAGAGCGGAGAGCGGGTGTATGTATCCATGACTCCCGGGGAGTATAAAGAGAAGAACGAACCCTACTTTAGCAAGAACGGTTTCTGGGAAGAGGAGCTTGGGCGTCAGGAAACGCGTTTCGGAGAGGTGGTATCTGTGATGAGCGCTTACCAGTACCGGCTGGAACCCAATGGTGAACCAGCTCAGCGGGGAGTAAACTCCCTTCAGCTGGTGTATGACCAGGGCCGCTGGTGGATTGCCAATATAATATGGAATACCGAAACCAAAGAGAACAAGATTCCTCAAAGTCTTCTTCCCTAAGTTGAGGAGGATATCACAGAAATGAATAATCAGAAGCAGGCCCTATTGGTCTGCTTCCTTGCTTTAGCTCCTATACCTGCTGAATCAATAACATAAAGAAGCCGCCCCTTCACAGGAGCGGCTTCTTTGTGTACATCAGCATAATTAAATGATCTGTATGGCCTATGCATTGTCATTAGCCTGTACTTATCATTCTTTACTGATTTTGAGGGTTTGCTGTTGGTGTTCTCCCTGCAGCCTTAGCACGTAAACACCCTGGCGCAGCTGTTGCAGATCTACCTGCAGCTCTCCTGTGCCTGTTTCTGCGCTGTGTTCTGCTTTGTAGAGCAGCACACCTGCCAGTGAATATACTTCTACCTGCAGGCTTTCATCTGCAAAGTCACCTGTTCTGATGGTTAGCACATCCTTCACTGGGTTAGGGTAGTAGCTAAGTGGCTCCGGAAGTGCTTCTTCATCTTCAAGCGCTTCATAGAAGAAATTAGGATCAAAGCCTTTGCCTGCAATTCTGGAGTTTGTCGGCATATCCTCGAAGAGCTCCCTGCAGATGATGATACCATCTACATCATAACCGTTGCCACTTCTGTTGAAATCAGCAGGATTGGAGGTGTCGGTGATTTTGATGTAGCGTACGTATGGCAGCATACCCTCTCCTTCTCCTACTACAGGACTGATGTCTACCTTTACATTGCGGCAGAAGTTGCCCGGCACCTGCACCCATTCTTCTCCATTGGCAGATACGTGCAGCATCATGGTTTCCAGAGTACCGGCACCTTTGCCATCGTAGCAGGGGCGGTGGGCCCAGCCCCAGGTAGTTTCCACCACCATCAGGTCAGCATCAGTAGATCCATCGTCGTAGAGGTTAGTGCCCAGCTCCAGCACCAGTTCTCCGCCAAAACCAAGCGACACAAAGCTGTGGTGTTTGTCTTCCTGCGGAGCACCAAGGGCACGCAGAGGAATGCTTCTATGAGGATCAATCACCCCTCTGCTATCTGCACGAGGTCCTTGTGTAAAGGATACAACTCTTGTAGCGTAGCAGCTATTATCAGTTTCGTCAGATACGCCATCGCAGTTATTATCGATACCATCACCTGCTATTTCAGCAGCTTCTGGATGCACGAGCGGGTTTGTATCATCACAATCGCCACCCATGTTAACAAAGCCTTCAGGCTGCCAGCAGGCAACCAGCATTACACTGCCTTCTTCGGCGCCATAGCCATCACCGTCAGCATCTCTGTACCAGGTCTGGTGGCTACAGTTACCAACCCTGATCCTCAGCTGCTGGCTGTCTTCCATCGCCATGGTGGTTTTGGCCCATATTACCGGGTTGTAGATGCCGTAGCTTCTGGCCGGAGGCGTACCCCAAACCCTAACAGCATTAGGCACTGCAGAACCATCTACTGCAATCATTTCTATTTGCAACCAGGCAGGAGCACCAGAAACAAATTTTACCTCCATCAGCTCGTGCAGGTGTGGGTTTTCTGCCGGAATGATCATCTCAAACGGACGGTTCACCCCTACCACTATGTTAGCAGCTTCCTGCAGTGCAAAAGGATCTCCATCACCTTCGTCTACCATGCCATTGCAGTTGTTGTCGATGCCATCGCCTGGTATTTCAGGCGCACCGGGGTAAACAGAAGCATCCTGATCGTCACAATCATCGCCATTTTCCACATAACCTTCAGGAATACCACAATCTGCTGTTGGCTGTCCGGGATCTCCGTAGCCGTCTCCATCACTATCCGGGAAAGAAGTAGTTCTTGCGCCAGCGTCCGGATCATAAGGATCGCAGTCACCAAGATTCACAAGCCCATCACCGTCTATATCATTATCGCAGACATCACCTTCGCCGTCCTCATCCAGGTCTTCCTGATCAGGGTTGGCCATAGACGGACAGTTATCTGCTGAATCAGGTACTTCATCACCATCAGAATCTTCATCATCTATCGTTACCTCGTTCATGGCTGTGTCGTTCAAACCACCAACACTGGCAACAATGTTATCGGAGCCTGCCAGTGCAGGAGTGTAACAGAACTGTGCCATACCACTGGCATTTGTGTTGGCAAAGCTAGTAGCAGTATTAGCGCCGCTCACGGCAAAGTCTACCCGTATACCTGTCAGCGGGTTATTATCCTGGTCGCGAACAGTAGCCTGCAGGCAATGCTCACTGCCAACTGTAGTTGCAGCATTTTCTGGAGACAGTGAAACAGTAGTAACCTGCGCGATGGGCGCCAGTGACATACCGCCAGGATAGCCGTAAGAATCAAAGTTATCGAATCCGTAAACAAAAGCACCAAACGGCTGGCTGCTCGTCAGGGTGTGCGATCCTAAACCTATATCGAGCTGCGCACCTGAAAAACCAGAAGTGCCGATGGGCGTAAAGCTGGCAGCCGGTATAATAGATCCATCCAGCCTGATAGTGCCCACGGATGCCGTAGAGGCTACCACATTGATGTGGTTTCGGCCAAAACCTGTGGCAGGCGTTGTAACCGTATAACTACCTTCGAACTGCTCAAAAGGTGGTATGAGCATCATAAAAGGATCTGATACTGTATTATCGAAGGAGGTGCCGTTTGAGTACTGCGCCACAAGCACCGGTTTATTGGCATTTATGGTAGAGCCCGTAGATAAGATCATTTCATGAAACTGGCCTCTGTTAAGCATAATCGGTGCCCCGCCATTAATGGTAACACTGGTGTTGTTTTCAGAAGCTAGGATGATAAAAGTATCGCCACTGCGTCCCTTCAGCGGAACCGTTACAAAGCTTTGGCCCCATGTATCTATAGGGGTAAGCTGTTCAACCAGGTGATCGCAAAATGTTACATTTACCGGCACATTACCACATACGTTGCCGCCAAAAACTGCAATAGGTGCTGATGAAGTAACAATGGAGCCGGTGAGGTTATCGCCCTGCAGCTGGTAAGTTTCGCCCCTGTCAAGGTTTATGGTATAAGGCACGCCACCGGTTCTGGTTCCTGTAGAATTTTTAGGGATAATGGTAACTGTTGTTCCGTTAACGGTACCTACAATACCAAACTGCTCCTGCGCTGCCAGGCTTCGCCTGTAGCCCATGGCAATATACTCTGTACCCAATATATCTACAGGTAAACCCAAAAAGGCATCGGTAGTTGCCTGCAGCCTGTTGAGTCCATACACGGTTACTTCCTCTACGGCTGTTACATGGATGCCCAGGTTTTCAACCACATCGTTAGAACGTACAGTTGCAGTGGCAGGAATACTAACCGATGTAACCGTGCCGGGGGTAACGGTAAACGCTTCACTGAAGCCGAGGCCCTCTATTTCTACCATGCCGGTGGTGGCTACATCACCGGTAATAAAAAGTGTTAAGACTGGTATGCTGTTGTTAGCATTAAACATCAGCCAAAACTCTTTCCCCTTGCTATCGGGCTTTTCTACCGCCAAAGCGGTAAAGGCAACAAACATTGCCATGAGTACCAACACCCATTTCTTCTGTAAAAAATGTTTCATAATTATTGAGCTCCTGCTTGTTCCAAGCTTTCTTGTTTTTTAGAAAAATATTCGTTCCACTGGTTTACACTCCAGTGCATGTTTGCCTCCGCAAGCATTTTAGTAGCCAGTATGATAGTTACCTTCTGATTTTTAAAGTCTAGCGAGAAGGTGGTTACCCCATCTGTGAGCCTGTTAAAAAAAGCCTCTGCTACTTTTGCGTCTCTAAATTTCAGCTTGCTGATGTCTGCCTGGTAACTGGCAGAAAGGGGCGCGCTGGCACTAAGTGTTATTTTGCCACTTTCACTAATGATTGCTACAGGTAGATTATGCTGTGCCTGCAGGGGTAGTACAAAAAGCATGGCAAAAAGAAAGAGAAGCCCTGCCAGTACAGACTTCTCTCGTTGGTTGCTTATAACTTTCGGCCCAGCGCCATGCGCCAGGGCTTTATAACTTTTGATAATGGTATAGTCTGAGCTTATTTCCATTTTTAAATGCTAAAAGTTGGATACAATTAGTTTGGCAATACCTGATGTGCCACACATGCGATCAGCTATGCCTGATCAAAAACCTGATCATAAAGAAACAAAAGCAAACTGATGGTGGCCCATGAATCATGTTGTTTCTGTGTTTGTGAATCATAAGAATGATATGATCGGATTTAAAAAATGCACAACCTGAAAAACCTGCACCGCCCTGAGAGGCTCACATTATGCAGCCTAAAATTCTCCCGCTGGCGGTGTATTTCATCTGCAAAAAAAGCAGCTATGAAAAAAAGCTTGAAAGAACGAAACAGTCTTGAACTGTACTAACCCTTACACCAGCCTACAATAAGAATGGTGGAAGCGGGGAAATACCGTATCCAGCTTGCTTTTACCCATTAAGCAACTAAATCAAAGAAATAGACAAGAAGTACTCTTTTAAAGCGATAGTACTTTACACTTACATCTAAAAAATAAGCTGTTATCCTGCAGAAGCTTAGCAGGATAACAACTTTGAATATTTTAATTAATCTGATATAAAATTATGTTAAAGAAAGGCTTTTAACAATACCGCATTTGAGGTATTTTTAGATTTGACCCTTCTCTGATATAAACTCCAGTACTGACACAGAAGCTTTCAGTGCTGGTTTTCCCAGCAGCACAATTTGTTAAACCGGTGTTTTCTTTTTTCAGAGATGCAGTATACCCCCACTGATATGGCGGCTATTTTTAGCAGAGGCCAGCATAAGTCTCCGGATTTGTCTCTCTTTAAACCCACCCCGCGTTTTGAAGAGATCATGAACCAATCCTGTGCCTTTTACTCTTCCATTGATTTTGCAGGTATGGAATACATTTACCTAAGCTGCGGTGTGCAAAAGGTACTGGGTTATGAGCAAAAAGACTGGATCGAGCAGGGACTCTCCTTCTTTTTTAAAATCCTCTATCCCGAAGATAGGGAGGCACTGCGCAGCGTACACCTGGATATTATGCAAGCCTGCCTTGCCTGCCCCGGGCAAGATCTAAAAGACTTAAGCTTTGACTTCGATTTCAGAGTAATTGCCGCAGACAGGCAGCTGGTACGGCTAAATCAGCAAATGGTAATTGTAGCAACAGACCCCATTGGCTTACCATTGGTAGACTTTAGTGTCTGCACCGATATCAGTTCGTACAAAAGCGATGGCCCCGTTAGTCTGCATATCAAAAAAAGCCGCAAACAGCAGGAAAGGCCTTTTGTAAAGCACCTGGTATATGATGAGGCACAATGTCCGCTGGATCTTTCGTGCAGGGAACTAGAGGTGATAGAGCTCTTGTCTGAAGGCTTAACAAGCAGGCAGGTAAGCCAGCAACTGAACATATCGCAGCATACTGTACGAACCCACAGAAAAAACATCCTGAAGAAAACCAGGTGTAACAGTACAGTAGAACTGGTTAACCTGGCAAAAAACAGGGGTATGCTACGCCCGCCTGCCGATGCTTCCGCAAAAAAGAAAGCTGTTGAGCCCCGCAGACTGGTGGAAAGCCTTTTTACCAATTAGACCCAATTAAACATTCTCGGGTTCAACAGTAGTATAAAGATATAGTATAAACAGCTGTACAGGCAAGTCCTTTACTTGAAGGGGCCATTATACGCTCAAAACTACGGTCCGATATCCAACTGTAGTTTCAATTACAAAGCACATGGCTTCAGGAGGATTAGAAAAAAGCGGCCACTGCAGTAAGGAGGAAGTAAACTCCCCTACCTTACCACAGCGGCCGCTTTCTAAATTATCTGATTGACAAGATCTGCTGTTTCCGCCACAGTGCCGTAATCGGCTGCCATGTTTAACAAGAGTCTATAACTGCTTAACTTTTCAACATCAGTCAGGATTCTGATCTGCTTCCGTCAAGGCCTGATTATTTGCTAATTCCTGTGCAGGAATTGGCAACAGGGCATGTTTGGAAGGATTGTAGTTAGGAATTGGCTCAGATGTTAGTTTGCCATTCTTTCTCCACCTGATAAGATCCCGGGTTCTCACCTGCTCGCTGGCAAGCTCTACCCTTCTTTCTCTGGCAATGATTTCGAACATAGCCTCTTTGCTGGCAGGTGCTGCAAGTTCTGGCAGGTCAACAGAAGGTCTTTGCCTTACTTCGTTCACATAACCAATAGCCGCCGCAGGTCCTTCCAGCTCATTCACCGCCTCTGCCATCATCAGCAAAACGTCTGCATAACGTATTACCCGGAAGTTAATGCCGGAGATCTGGTTCTCATTGCCCTGCTTATAGGCATTGGAATATTTCTTCCAGCCTACCTGCGATAACTCCATGACGTATGGTGAGCCATCTGCTTTTTCAGGGCAGTCAAAACAATACTGTTCGCCATCTTCGTAGAAGGTATAGTCAAAACGAGGGTCACCTTCTTCAAAAGCACCCAGCAGTCCTTCAGAAGGATTCACGTTATTCCAGCCGGTTACCGGAGTGTACTCCTGTCCGCGGAAAGTAACTTCTGCAATACCCTGACCATCGCCGCCATCGTTCCAGGGAACACCGTAGCCATGGGCTGTAGAGAACTGAACCTCAAAGATAGACTCGCTGTTGTTTTCGTTCTCTTCGGTGAAGTTATCTTCAAATTCCGGCACCAGGCTGTATTGTCCTGAGGAAATCACTTTCTGAAATTCAGTTCTTGCCGCAGCATAATCTGCTCTGAACATGTGAATTTTGCCTTTGAGCGCCTGTGCGGCGCCTTTTGGTATTCTTCCCAGGTCAGATGCACCCCACTCCGATTTTGTAGGAAGGTTTGCTTCAGCAAATTCAAGATCTTCAAAAATCACCTCATACACCTGTTCTACAGGCACCCTTGGATACCCTTCTGCCAGACTGGCAACTGTTGCAGGCTCTGTATGCAGTGGCACAGCACCCCACAGGGTAACCAGGTCGTTGTATGCCCATGCTCTCAAGAACCTTGCCTGCGCCACATATCTGTTTCTGGCGGCTATGGATAGTTCTTCTTCCGGAATATCGCCGGCAACAGAAATTACCACATTTGCCCTGTGGATTACCCGGTACAGCCCCTGCCAGACATCATTTATTAATTTATTACCGGCATCGAAGTTATAATTCAATGCTGCAGCCCGGGGGGGCTCAAGGTTTGCGGTACCCTCATTTTCATCAGAGAGCATATCCCAAAGGAAAAAATACTCCCTGTTGTACAGGTTGTTTGACTGCAAACCTGAATAAATGGCGGTTACACCAGCGCTTAACTCTGCTTCGTTTGCAAAGAATGTATCAGCAGGTAGCTGGTTAGGGTTATCTTTATCAAGTACATCTTCATTGCAGGATGAGAAGATCAACAGGCCTAAAATAACCGGTTTTAAATATTTATGTGCTTTCATCTGTGTTATCTCTGTTAAAATCCAATTTGAATACCACCAATAAAGGTTCTGGGCTGAGGATACTGACCAAAGTCAACTCCAGAGTTCAGGGTCTGCCTTCTAGCATCCGGATCGTTGCCCAAGTCTGTTCTTACACCAATTTCTGGATCGTAGCCAGTGTAATCGGTAAAGGTGAGCAGGTTTTGAGAGGTGACATAAACCCTTAGCCTTTTTACAAAACCATTACCCAGATTATTCAGCAAGCCTGTTGGCAGTGTATAGCCAACCGACAGGTTTTTAACCCGCAGATAGGATCCATCCTCAACAAAGCGGTCAGAGATTCTGGCGTTTCTGTTAGGGTCAGAATTGATGGCGCGTGGTACATCAGTATTTGGGTTTTGAGTGGTCCAGCGATTTAACACCGCAGTGCCTGAGTTAAACAGGCGGGTCATGCCTTCTATGTTGTATCCATTCACATTCAGGATTTCGTTACCCTCTACTCCTTGTATAAAGAGGCTAAGGTCAAAATTCCTATAGTTTGCACTTGCATTAAGGCCATAGGAGAAATCGGGCAGGAAATGGCCCAGGTTGGTTCTGTCCTGGTCATCGACAACACCGTCATCATTCAAATCTTTAAACCTGATATCACCCGGAGCGGTATCGGCAGTCTGGTAAAACTTGCCTTCGGGAGTTAGGTTATTGGCAGCGTTAACCTCCTCCTGGTTCTGGAAAATACCATCTACAACCCAGCCACGGAAGTAAGCAATAGGCTGACCCTCTTCTGAAAAAGTGGTGTTATAACCTGTTTGCAGGAAAGCAGCACCTTCAAGAGAACTGCCTATACCCAAAGAAGTTAGCTCATTTCTGACAAAAGAAATATTACCACCTAAAGACCACTGAAAGTCACCTGCAGATTTATAATAACCTGCAGTAACCTCAAAACCTTTGTTTGTTACAGCTCCCAGGTTGGCAACCGGAGCAACATCAAAACCAATGGAAAATGGGATAGGTACATTGAGGAGCATATCCTCGGTTTCGTTGTTGAAATATTCAACGCTGGCCCTGATGCGGTTTTTCAGGAAACCAAGGTCTATACCAATGTTGGTCATGGTAGTTGTTTCCCACTTGATGTCCGGATTAGCCATAGCCCGGGTAATAGCACCGCCTACCAGCGACTGTGCTTCGCCAAAAACATAAGAGTTCTGGTTAGCAATGGTGGCCTGATAGCCATAGTTACCGATACCATCGTTACCTACCTGGCCCCAGCTAGCTCTAATTTTCATTTCACTGATCAGGCTGACATTACGAAGAAATGGTTCTTCACTTACCCGCCAGCCAGCTGAGAAGGAAGGGAAAGTACCCCACTTTTCATTACCAAACCTGGAGCCACCGTCTCTACGAACTGAGGCTGATAAAAGATATTTGCCTACATAATCGTAATTAACCCTGCCCAGGTAAGAGATCAGGGCATACTCATAGCGTTGGCCCCGTATCTGCACCCCCGCGCCAAAAGCATCCGGCACATCAATTTCACTTGTTAAACTGGATTCACCAACGGTACGTGTGTTGCGACCAACATGGGTCTGGCGTTCAGCTACTGCAACCGCATCTATATGGTGGTTGCCTAAGGTTCTGTTGAACGATAGCTGGTTAGAGATCAGGGGTGAAATAAAGTCAGTCCTGTTCTGGTCAATATCAGCGGTTGGGTTTTTGTGATAGGTGTCGGATGGGTCAATCATCGGCACAAACTGGTCGTTGTAGCCAAAGTTCATGTCCATGCCCAGCAAAAGCTTGTATTCAAGGCCGTCCATAATCTCAAAGCTGGCATAAGCCGTACCAAGCAACTTCAGATTTTCATCCCAGTTTCTTCTAAGCATGGCATTCAGCACTGGGTTTTCAGGGTCGGTACCATCGGCAAGGTCTGTGGCCCTGTAACCTCCTACTTTATCGGCATCTCTTACCGGAATATAGGGCACCATCTTAATCATGTGTTCAATTTGGGTACGTCCGCCTGCATATGGTTCGTTTTGTCTTTTTGAGTAAGCCGTTGTAAGGGTTTCGCCAACTTTAAACCTGCCAATGGTAAATTCGCTGTTGGCCCTTATAGAATAGCGCTCAAAACCGGTGCCAAGCATAATACCATCCTGCTTAAAGTAACCACCGCTTATGTTAAAAAGCGAATTGTCGCCACCGCCAGAGGCGGATAGGTTAAAATCCCTGATGGGTGCGGTACGGAACATCTCGTCCTGCCAGTCGGTCTCAACATTGGCGAATTCGCCCAGGTTGCCGAACCTCGATGGCAGGTTGGTTTTAGGATCGCTGTTGATCAGGTCTCTGCCGTAAGCAAGGTACTGGTCTCTATTCAGCAGATCCAGGGTACGCCAGGCTGTTTGGTAGCCGTAGTAGGCATCGGCATTTAAGCTTGTTTTGCCTTTAACACCCCGCTTGGTAGTAACCAGTATTACGCCATTTGCAGCTCTTGAACCGTAGATGGCAGAGGCAGATGCATCTTTTAATACCTGCACAGATTCAATATCGTTCGGGTTAATTTCGTTAATACCTCCGGCAGGCATGCCATCAATTACATAGAGAGGGTTATTGTTACCAACGGTACCCAGACCCCTGATACGAACCACCGGGTTAACGCCCGGAGAACCAGAGTTAGCCACCGTAATACCGGCTGCCCTGCCCTGAAGTGCCTGGTCTACAGAAGCAACGGGCTGCTCTCCAATTTCTTTAGAGGACACTGAGGAGATAGCGCCTGTTACCCTGGCTCTTTCCTGAGAACCGTAGCCCACAACAATCAGCTCTTCAAGCGTTTCGTCTTCAATGGCCAAAGAAACATCAATCTGCGACTGGGCGCCAACAAGAACTTCTTTGTTTTGGTACCCTACAAAAGAATATACCAGTACATCTGTATTGTCAGCTTCGATCTGATAATTGCCGTCAACATCAGTTACTGTTCCATTCGTAGTGCCTTTAATAACAACTGTTGCGCCTGGTATGCCAATGGTGGTGCCTGCTTCCAGTACCCTTCCTTTAATAATCCTGCCCTGCGCATACAGGGCATCGGGAACTGCAATCACCATGAGCAAGAGCATCAGGCGAATAAAGTTTAGATAGTAGTGCTTCATAAATTTTACTTCGTTTAAGGTGAGGTTGAAAAAAGTGGTTTAAAAGGTTTGGTTTATCATCAACTATTGGTTGCAAACGTTTGCAATGCTTAAGCAAAAAGCTTTTTTTACTGCAATTAAAAAGCGGCAGGTATAAGCAATAGCGTCTCCTTCAGCCCTGGTAAAGCATACCGGCTGTAGCGTGTTTAAAAAAGCAAAAATTGCCCTGAAACCTGCCTGATAACCTGTTAATAGAATAATAAAGACAAAAACAGCACATAGCGCCTAGCTCGCAGGAAAATCATCTGCCCAGCTGGCCAAAAATTAACTAGAATAGATTAGTGGCATTAGCCACCATGCTACGCACTTCCTTAAGAAGAATAAATCACTACACTGCGGTAATTTATAAAAATTTTATATTGCTAAATGCTGGTTTAAGATATTTTTTAAAAGTTTTATCTCAACACACAGTATCATAGATGCTAAATCTTTCTAACAGCATCACTTTCTTAGATAAAACTTTTTAAAAATAGTTAAGTCGTAATCTTTCTTTCTTTACTGAAACACTGACTGTACCCATGTATCAAACCCATGATCATTTCATTTCAGAACGTTTTTCACATGCAGTACTGGCCCATTACGCTGCTACCAAATATTACCATCTACACCAGTTTACCCTAGTTTTACCTGGCACCAGCACAATATCCAGTTTTATTAAACCAGCAGACCACCTTCAGCCTTTGTTACTTTCTTTCTTTTAACATTATTTTTTTGTAAGATTATAACTTAAGAGCGTGCTGCCTCAAGAGCACCTGCCTTGTTTGTGAGTGATGATATATAAAAACAGCCCTTGCTGTTCATTTGGCTTACAGACAGATTCAGATGCCAAATGCATTTGTAAGACCCTGAACCGGTTTTGGCACTTCCTGAATCATTAGCCCGTTAATTCACTCTCAACCGCATTACCACACCCCTGAGCCAGTAAAACCATCTGTACCATGCGAACCACCTTTACCCCCTGCCTGCTGCTGATATTAGGTATGCTTTCCGCCTGCACCCAAGATGGCGAAAAGGAGGCACCTCTGTTCGAGCTGCTTTCTCCCGGGCAAACAGGTATTGGTTTTGTTAACAGTCTTTCCGAAAATGATTCTATAAATGTTTTCGACTTCGATTATATGTATAACGGTGGTGGCGTGGCTGTTGGTGATTTGAATAACGATGGCCTGCCGGACCTTTTCTTTACCGGCAACAGTGTTTCCTGCCGCCTTTACCTGAACAAGGGCAGCAAAGGTACTGAGCCGCTGCAGTTCCAGGATGTAACGGCGGCTGCCGGCCTAAGCACTACCCAATGGGCAGAAGGCGTTACCCTTGTTGATATTAACAATGATGGCCTGCTGGATATATATGTCTCTACGTCCAGCGGCTATAAGAAGCAGCCAAATACAAACCTGCTGTTCATCAACAATGGCGTATCAGAGGGCGGCATACCTGCTTTTACCGAGCAGGCTGCAGCATGGGGCATTGCCGACAGCAGTTACAACACCCAGGCTGCTTTTTTTGATTATGACCTGGATGGTGATCTGGATCTGTACGTGCTCTCGAATGCTGTAGAAGACAAGAACCGTAACAACCCCCGCCCAAGGCTGCTCAGCGGAGAAGGCAGGAGCACCGATAAACTGTACCGTAACAACGGCAACAGCACCTTTACCAATGTATCGGCAGAGGCAGGCATCTTAATAGAAGGCTATGGCCTGGGCCTGGCCATCAGCGACATTAATAAAGATGGCTGGCCAGATGTTTACGTGGCGAATGATTTTGTCTCTAACGATGTACTCTATATTAACAATGGCGATGGCACCTTCAGCAATAAAATTAAGCACATGCTGAAGCACCAGAGCATGAACGGCATGGGCACCGATGTTGCTGATTATAATAACGATGGCCTTGCCGATATTGTGGTAGTAGACATGATGCCAGACAAAAACCTTCGGCAAAAATCTATGTTCGCCAACATTAATTACGACAGGTATATGCTGGAGCTTCGCCTTAACTATGAACCACAGTTTGTAAGAAATACACTGCAGCTCAATAGGGGCGCGGGGCCCAATGGGGAGCTATCTTTTAGTGAAGTAGGGCAAATGGCCGGCGTTTATAAAACAGACTGGAGCTGGACTCCCCTCTTTGCTGATTTCGACAATGATGGCTTAAAGGACCTGTTTATTACCAATGGTTATGGTAAAGATGTAACCGATATGGACTTTGTTGCTTACAGCACCTCCCTTCGTCAGTTTGGCACCCACGAATCTAAGCTCGATAAGATACGCCCCGAAATGAAAAAGCTGGTGGAAGTGAAAACCCCCAACTTCATTTATAAAAATAAAGGCGACTTAACTTTTAGTGACAAATCTGAAAGCTGGGGCTTTGTGCAGCCCTCCCTCTCCAATGGTGCTGCCTTTGCAGACCTGGATGGCGATGGCGACCTGGACCTGGTGGTAAATAATGTAGATGAACCAGCCTTCATTTATCAGAATAATGCAAACAAGCTCCTGGCCAGCAACAATTACCTGAAACTCGATATAAAAGGGGATTCCCTGAACAAACAGGGGCTGGGCAGCAAAATTACTCTGCACTACAAAAAAGACAATGCCCCTGAAATGCAGTATTACGAACATTACCTCACCCGTGGGTACAAGTCTGCTGTAGACAGCCGGGTACACTTTGGCCTGGGCAATACCAAAAACATAGATTCTTTAGAAATACAATGGCCTGATGGGCGAAAGCAGGTGCTCCATAACATCAAAACAAACCAGCTGCTGCAACTCGATCATCAAGACTCCAGAGCCCCTGAAATCCTGAAAAGCCCCACCATACGGCTCGCTTTCAATGAAGTAACGAATACCAGCGGCCTGGACTATCTGCACAAGGCCGAGGAGTTTGTAGATTTTAAAATTCAGCCGCTGTTACCGCATAAGCATTCAGAGGGCGGCCCCGGCATAGCTGTTGGCGATGTAAATGCTGATGGGCTGGAAGATTTTTATGTGGGCGGAAATATTATGCATCCCGGCACCCTTTTTCTCCAGCAAGCCGGTGGCACATTTTCACAAAAAAGGCTGGAGACCAGCGGCGAGTTTGATGACATGGGATCCCTGTTTTTTGATGCTGATGGCGATGGCGACCTGGATCTTTATATTGTGAGTGGTGGCAGCAGGCGTATGGCAGGAACAGCAGCCTACCAGGACAGGCTCTACTTTAATGATGGCCGGGGCATCTTTACCCTAAGGCCTGCTGCACTACCCCAAATGCACACCAGCGGATCTGTGGTAACCGCAGCAGATTATGATGGTGATGGCGACCTTGACCTGTTTGTTGGTGGGCGTATTGTGCCGCAGCAATATCCAATGCCGGCGCAAAGCTATGTGCTGCGCAACGATGGTGGCTCCTTTACCGATGCAAGCAAAGAACTATACCCGGAACTTGAAAAACTGGGGCTGGTTACTGCTGCCCTCTGGACGGATGTAAACCAGGACAGGCTCCCGGATCTGATCATAACCGGGGAGTGGATGCCCATTACAATTTTACAGCAGGAAAAAAGAACAGGCGGCAAAAGAGCATTTACCAACATTACCCATTCTGCAGGCTTAGCCAACACCAACGGCTGGTGGAACAGCATTGCTGCCGGCGATTTTAATGGCGATGGTCACACTGATTATGTAGCCGGCAACCTTGGTTTAAACTCCAGGTACCAGGCATCTGTATCAGAACCCGTTTCGCTTTATGCCAAAGATTATGATAAAAATGGCAGCATAGATCCTATCATGTTCTACTACATTATGGGAGAAAACTACCCCGCCCACCCCAGGGATGCGTTAACAGGCCAGTTATCTTATATGCGGGGCCGCTTTAGAAAATATGCTGATTATGGTAAAACCTCTTTCAATGACTTTTTTGCAGCGGGAGAAACCGAAGATGCCTATGTGCTCAAGAGCTACGAATTCAGGTCTTCTGTGATCAGGAATGGGGGCGATGGTACCTTTACCGTAACACCACTGCCTGCGCTGGCACAGCTTGCGCCTGTTAATGGCATCATCAGCAAAGACTTTAACAACGATGGCTTTACAGACCTGCTCCTGGCTGGAAATTCTTATGCTACGGAAATACACACGGGCAGGTACGATGCATCTGTTGGCAACTACCTGCTGGGCGACGGAAAAGGAAACTTTACACCTGTGTCCTCAAAAAATAGTGGCTTTTATGTAGCTGGAGATAGCAGGGCTATGGCAGAAATGGTAAACAGCAATGGCAAGTCGCTTATTCTGGTAAGTCAGTATAACGATAAGCTAAAGGTATTTGCACCTGCGCAGCAGGCACCCATGGCTACTTACAAAGCAAACCCTATGGACCAGCGGGCAGATGTGTATTTTAAAAATGGAAAAAAAAGGAGCTATGAATTTTACCATGGCACCGCTTACCTGTCTCAGTCAAGCCGGGTGCTGCCTGTAAGTGCAGAAGTAGATTCTGTTGTTGTGTATACCTATTCAGGCAAGAAAAAAACCTACACCTACACCAAACGTAACATCGCTGCTAAATAGCAACAGCGGCTAAAACAGAATACTACAGAGTTTAGATCATTAAAAGCATGCTACGGCTTAACTATTGCAGCTGCACAGGCCTTCAGGAAAGCTTCGGAATCGTCGGCCCAGAAATTAAGGGTGCTGTAGCTGCGCCTGATGCCATACAGGCTGTTCAGGACCTGTGGCTCTTTCACCCGCAAAATCAGGTTAAAATTACCCAGCAGGCCCAGCTTTGCCACTGCTTTTTCTTCGGGCACATCACCCCGTAGTTTCTCTACCCCTGCTATCTGCTCATAGGGTATAAAAGTTTCCTGAAGACCAAAGCGGATTAGCAGCCCCTCCTGCTTAAATTCATGTGGCCTGTGCCGGGCTGCACCAACCAAAGAAAGTACAAAAAAAATGCTGTACAGGCTCAGGAAGCTTAATATATTTGCCGCTAATACAGACCATTGCATCAGCAGCAGGTGTACCGCAATAGTTTCTATAACAACCAGCAGCGCGAGCGCACCTATGGTTGCAGCCAGGGCTGTTTCGCGGTGGTAGCTGAAGCCCTGACCCTGCTTTACCTTTCTGAAAGCCAAAGCGGCATAATAGAAAATTGCTGCCTCGGTAGCCAGTACGGCTGCAGCGATTCTGTTAGTAAAGGGCATTAAATCTCCCGCAGTCTCCTGCAAACGGTAGTACATATCCGGCTGTCTGCCCGATGCTTTAAAAGCAAGGCCTGCCTGTCTTAGCTTTACCACCATAAAACCAAACACCAGCAGCTCCAGCACAGGCAGTACAAACGTCATGTACAGCTCCAGGTATTGCTGATAAGCTTCCGGAATTAACCAAAAGCCCAGGAGCAACATAAGCAGGCTAAGGGGCACGGCCGTTATGACAGGAATGTTGGTTTTACGAATCAGCAGGAGGTAGAAGAAAGGCACCGTCAGCACAAGATCAAAGGTAAAACCTATGGCTAGCGCATGATTAAACGTTACCAACTTTACAAGAACTGCCAAACAGCCTGCCAACAATGCTGTTATCAGAAATGCACGGGTAGTTCTGTTTTGCCAGAGAGAAAGCTGCTGTGTCATTGCTCTTTTGTTAACTATTGTAATCTACAAAATTTCAGACACAGAAACTGGATTTTGAGCTCGGTTTCCTGCTCCTCTGCTGTTCATTCCTGCCCGGAGCAGTTTGTGCTGAATTTACTTTTCAAAACCATACTTAGCTCATAGCCACATTTCACATCATTTTCATTGCTACTAAACACAATGCAATACATTTTACCAGCCAAAAGGCTACAAATTACCCTGCACAAGCAAAACAAAGCAGCTGTGTTTGTTATTATTTTTCTGATAACAACCATTATATGAATCTGAAGAGGCTGAATATAGCCGAATTGTTTGCCCTCTGGCGTGTTGTTTCGTTTCCAATCATTCTGTTATTCATTTACCTTGGCGACAGGCATGTAACTGCCTGGCTGTACATGCTCTTTTTTTCAACAGATGCCATTGATGGCCTGCTGGCAAGACTTTTCGATATGGAAAGTGTGAGAAGGGCCAAACTTGATACCTTGGGCGATATACTGTACCTGCTTACCGGTGTGCTTGGTTATTATGTTTTTGAAACCAGCCATTTCGAAGAGCATCTGTTGCTGCTGCTATGTGTTTTAGGCTTGTACCTTGCTCAGTTTATACTGGCCATGAGCAAGTGGGGTAAGCCCAGCTCTTACCACACCCTGCTGGCAAAACTTACTGCCTTTGTGCAGGTAGTGTTCCTGGTATGGGTATTCTTTTTTGGGGTTTATCCGCCCCTTTTTTACCTGGCTGTAGGTATTAGCCTGGTAGATGCTCTTGAGGATATCATCATCACCCTCCTGCTCCACAAGCAAAAGTCACATATCCTTGGCCTGCCCTGGTTGTGGAAGAAGAAAGAAAAATAAGCATAGGCCCTGGAGTTTTTACCAGGGGAAGATGCTCGGAAAGTATCCTTACCTTTGCCTATCAGTAAATGAATAAAGCAACTCTATGCGCATTGTAAAAGAAGTACCCCTGCCCGACATGAAGGTTACCATCTTTAGCTGGAACAACAAATACCTTTTTAAGCTGGAGCAGGGCCTGCTGGAGCAAACCTTTAAAATACCCGAGACAGAAATAACCAGCGAGCAGGATCTGGATGTACTGCTTGGTGAGGGTTTTCTGAACAAAGCACGGCAGCGCTTCCGCGAAATGATGGCAGACCTGCAGGAGGCGCTGTTCTGATCCGGCCTTATCAGGCTATGTCAGGAATTTTACTGATATAAGGGTAATGTCATCATTGATTTCGCCTGCCGTCCACTCCAGCTTAAGAGCTACCATGTTCTGGATAATAGCTTCGGCAGAGTGCTGTGCGCTTTGCAGGTAACGCTTCTGCACAGGCTCAATGCCCATGGGCTTGTGGTCTTTGTTGAAGAGCTCAATCAGACCATCGGAGAGCAGCAGGAGCCCATCCCCCTTTTTCAAGTTCAGGGTTTCTGTCTGGATTTCGAAGGCAATGCTCGATCCCATAAACGGCCCCTTGAACACATGGATGTCTACCTTTTCCTCTTCGGCAGAATAGCGCAGCAGCGGCGGCATGCCCGAAGATGAAATTGTAACCTCATGCCCGCGGATACGCAGCAGCGTTAACCCCAT
>JAESGL010000030.1_pt1 | contig 67807 bp, 62 predicted proteins | sample 9269711 | NCBI WGS metagenome assembly JAESGL01 (sample SAMN14515918, study PRJNA621676) | algae metagenome | isolation source: Kastovskya adunca ATA6-11-RM4 and co-occurring heterotrophs from soil and... | place: Chile: Atacama Desert | collected 2011-06-27 | reverse complement strand
GCTTTTTAAAAACCTGTCAAACTCTGTGGTTATTCGCTTCTTTCATCATTACCGCAATCTCTTGCAGCACCTCCGATCAGCGAAGCCTTGAATTCTACACCAGTTTTTTCTACCAGCGCAAGTTTTTTCAAAACTTTCTTCAACCACCCTCGCCACCTGCAATCTCCGCAACCACCTCCCGGCAGTTGCAATCTTCAGTAGCGAAGCCCGCTAGTATAGCAACAAAAATTGCCGTCAGCGCAAATTCAATTGTTTTTCGAGCGCATCGATGAAAAGAGCCGGCACGTCGCACCCGGTCTGGTCATGGATCTCCTGGAAGCAGGTGGGGCTCGTCACATTGATTTCGGTAACGCAGTCGCCGATGACGTCCACGCCGGCCAGCAGCATGCCGCGCTCCAGCAGAACGGCGCCCAGCTTGCGGCCGATCTCCACGTCCCGCTCCGTCAGGGCACGGGCCACGCCCTTGCCACCCGCTGCCAGGTTGCCGCGCACTTCCGATCCCTGGGGGATGCGGGCCAGGCAATACGGTACGGGCTCGCCTCCGATGATGAGGACGCGCTTGTCGCCCTCCGAGATCTCAGGCAGGAACTTCTGGACCATGACGGTTTCGGTGCCCTCTTTATTGAGGGTCTCGATGATGCTGCCCAGGTTGAGGCCGTCGGCCTTCACGCGGAAGATGCCCATGCCGCCCATGCCGTCGAGCGGCTTGAGGATGATGTCCTGGTGTTCCTGGTGGAAGGCGCGGATGTCCTGTGCGTCCCGCGTGACGAGCGTCGGGCCGATGAGGTCCGGAAACTCCATGATCGCCAGCTTCTCGGGATGGTCCCGAAGGGCACGCGGCTTGTTGAAGACACGTGCGCCGTCCCGCTCCGCCTGTTCGAGCAGGTGGGTGGCATAGAAGTACTCGCTGTCGAAGGGGGGGTCCTTGCGCATCAGCACCGCGCCGAAGGAGGACAGCGCCACCTGGCGGTCCCCGGTGACGGAGTACCAGTCCTGCGCGTCACCCGTCAGATGGAGGTCGCGTACACGTGCGAGCACCTGGCTGCCCTGCTGCCAGCGGATGTGGCGCGGCTCGCAGACGCTCACCGTATGGCCGCGGCGCTGGGCTTCCCGCATCATGGAGAAGGTCGTGTCTTTGTAGATCTTGAAGTGTTCTACGGGATCTGCAACGAAAAGAAGGTTCATGGTGTCGTCGTCTGGCGAGTGGATGGCGTCAGGCACCGCGGGTGCGGCGTCCGTACTGTTGCACAAATAGCGTGAACACGCCGGCCATGGCGCCCCAGAACGCTGAGCCCACGCCGCCGATCACGACGCCGCTGAGGGTCACGAGGAAGGTGATGAGGGCGGCCTCGCGGTGGGCGTCTTCCCTCAGCGCGGTGGCGAGGCCCCCGCCGATGGTTCCGAGCAATGCCAGTCCGGCGATGGCGATCACCAGTTCCTGGGGGAACGCCGTGAGCAGCCCCGTGACGACCGCGCCGAAGAGGCCGACGACGACGTAGAGCGCGCCGCAGGCCACGGCCGCCGTATAGCGGCGTGATCGGTCTTCATGGGCTTCGGGACCCATGCACATGGCCGCCGTGATGGCACTGAGGTTCAGGGCGTAGGCACCGAAAGGGGCCAGCACCAGGGTGGCGAGCCCGGTCATGGTGATGAGGCGGGAGACCGGCAGGGGGTAGCCCGAGGCACGGATGACCGCGACGCCTGGCAGGTTCTGCGATGCCATGGTGACGACGAAGAGGGGCAGCGCCAGGCCGATGAACGCGGAGAGGCTGAACTGCGGCGCCGTGAAGACGGGGACGGCCCATTCGAAGCGCATCTCCGAAACGGCGATCTGACCGCGGCAGGCCGCGTAGGCGATGGCCACGGCCAGGGTGAGGACGACGGCGTAGCGCGGAAGAAATCGGCGCGCGAGCAGGTAGCTGAGCAGCATGAGCACCACCAGGGGCAGCGCGGTCTGCGCGGCGGCGAAGGCCTGGATGCCGAACCGTGCGAGCACGCCGGCGAGCAGGGCCGAGGCGATTGCCGCGGGAATGCGGTGCATGGCCCGCTCGAACCAGCCGGTGGCCCCCACCAGCGCGATCAGACAGGCGCAGGCCATGAAGGCACCCACGGCCTCGCCCATGGAATAGCCGCCCGCCAGGCCGGCGGAGGCGAGCACCGCGGCGCCGGGCGTGGACCACGCCACCATCACGGGCTGGCGAAGGATGAGCGACGGCACCAGGGAGCACAGCCCCATGCCGAGGCCGAGGGCCCACATCCAGGAAGTGATCTGCGCGGGCGTGGCGCCGAAGGCCTGGGCGGCCTGGAAGACGAGGGTGACCGAGCTGGTGAATCCCACCAGGACCGCCACGAACCCTGCGGTGGCGGCGGACAGGCTGATGTCTTTGAAAAAGGAGCGCATGAGGGGGCGGATTCTGTCACCCCTCGCGCGGCGACGTCCGGAGGCGGCCGGCCCGCCCTGCCCGCTGTGGGGCCCGGGCGCTCAGATCTCGATCTTGGAGCCCAGCTCGACCACGGAGTTGCTCGGCAGGTTAAGGAAGCTGGCCGCACCGCTCGCGTTGTGGTGCATCTGCGCGAAGAGTTTTTCGCGCCAGGGCGCCATGCCGCTGCCGATGGTGGGGATGACCACGTCGCGCGACAGGAAGTAGCTCGTGGTCATGGATTGGAGCTCGCAGCCACGGCCACGCATCAGTGCCAGGGCGCCGGGCAGGTCCGGATCGTTCTTGAAGCCGTAGTGCACCGTGACCTGCCAGCAGTCGCCGCCCAGCGGTTCGACCTGCAGGCGCTTGTCGAGGCCGATCCATGGCACTTCGTGGCTGCGCACGGTGACGAACAGGTTCTGCTGGTGCAGCACCTTGTTGTGCTTCAGGTTGTGGAGCATGGCGTTGGGCACGGCGCCGGGCTCCGCGGTGAGGAAGACGGCCGTGCCTTCCACGCGCGTGGGGGGGCTGACGAACACCGCCGTGAGGAAGTCGCGCAGGTCGATGGCGTCGGCGCGCAGCTTCTCGTTGAGCAGCTCGCGCCCGCGCTTCCAGGTCATCATGAGGGTGAAGACGATGGAGCCGATCATGAGCGGGAACCAGCCGCCCTGCAGGAGCTTGAGCAGGTTGGAGGCGAAGAAGGCCAGGTCCACGACGAAGAAGAAGCCGGTGGCACCGATGCACAGCGCCAGCGGGTAGCGCCATCCGTAGCGGATGACGAAAAAGGTGAGCACGGTGGTGATGAGCATGTCCAGCGTCACGGCGATGCCGTAGGCGGCCGCGAGGTTGCTGCTGGAACGGAACATGACCACGGCCAGGACGATGGCGATGAACAGCACCCAGTTGACGAACGGGATGTAGATCTGGCCGGTGTCGCGCACGCTGGTGTGCTGGATGTTGAGGCGGGGCAGGTAGCCGAGCTGGATCACCTGCTTGGTGACGCTGAAGGCGCCGGTGATGAGCGCCTGGGAGGCGATCACGGTGGCCATGGTGGCGAGGACGACGAGCGGGATGAGGGCCCAGTCGGGGGCCATCATGTAGAAGGGGTTCTTGACCGCTTCGGGCTCGGCGAGCAGCAGCGCCCCCTGGCCGAAGTAGTTGACGGTGAGCGCGGGCATGGCGACGCTGAACCAGGCGAGGCGGATCGGCTTCTTGCCGAAATGCCCGAGGTCGGCGTAGAGCGCCTCCGCCCCGGTAACGCAGAGCACGACGGCGCCGAGGATGATGAAGCTGGTTCCCGGGTTGTTCCAGATGAAGCCCAGGGCATGGTGGGGACTCAGGGCCCCGAGGATTTCGGGATGGCCGACGATGTGCGGCACGCCGAGGGCAGCGATCGAGGCGAACCAGACGAGCGTGACGGGGCCGAAGTAACGGCCGATGCCGCCCGTGCCACGCTTCTGCACGGCGAACAGGCAGAAAAGCACCACGAGCGTCAAGGGAATGACCGCCTTGCCGAAGTGGGGGGAGACCACTTCCAGCCCTTCGACGGCGGAGAGCACCGAGATCGCGGGCGTGATGACGCCGTCGCCATAGAAGAGCGAGGTGCCGAAGATGCCGACGCCCAGCAACGCCGCGCGCAGCCGGGGTTTGTCCTTCACGGCCTGGGAGGCGAGCGCGAGCATCGCGATGAGGCCGCCCTCCCCATTGTTGTCGGCCCGCAGCACGAGCACGACGTACTTCACGGAGACGATGGTGGTGAGGGTCCAGAAGAGGATCGAGAGAACGCCGTAGACGTTCTGGGGCGTGAAGGCCACGTGGCCGGAGCCGAAGACTTCCTTGACCGCATACAGCACGCTGGTGCCGATGTCGCCATACACGACGCCGATGGCGCCGAGCGTGAGCGCCGCTAGCGAGGATTTGGAGCTTTGCACTGCTGGGCCCCGGCAGCGCAGCGCCGTTCGGGGTTCCGGTGTTGGGGGACCGCTATTGTGACAAGGTGTGGCTGCGGCTTACTGTCCAGCCGCAGCGTGTTGCGGGCCCACCACTGCCCCTGGCGCTGCACGGCGCGGCATGGCAAGGGCCCGGCGGGACGCCCCCGCGCCCGCGGCTCACTCGTAGACTTCGGCTTCCGGGTTGGTGGCTTCGAGTTCGTAGCTGGCGGCGAGCATGGCCAGACGCGCGATGACGCCGTACATGTAGAAGCGGTTGGGCGCGCTCGCACCGGGCCGGGCGCCGGGCTGCGGCAGGTGGGTGCTGTGCTCGAACGCCAGGGGCACGAAGCTCGCGCCGGGGGCGTTGAGGTTTTCGTCCACGCCGCGCTCGGCATGCATGCGGTAGAAGCCGCCGACCACGTAGCGGTCCATCATGTAGACGACGGGCTCGGCCACGGCCTCGTGCACGCGTTCCTGGGTGAGCACGCCTTCCTGGATGATGACGTCGCTCACTGTCTGGCCGTCCTTGATGACGGCCATCTTGTTGCGGCTCTTGCGGTTGAGCGCGTCCAGGTCCTTGGCGTCGCGCACGGTCATGATGCCCATGCCGTAGGTGCCGTTGTCGGCCTTGACGATGACGAACGGCTTTTCGTTGATGCCGTATTCCTTGTACTTGCGGCGCACCTTGGCCAATTGCGCATCCACCGCGGCGCGCAGGGCCTCGAGGCCGGAGCCTTCGGAGAAGTCGATGCCCTCGGCATGGCTGAAGAGCGGATGGATGAGCCACGGGTCGATACCCAGCAGCTTGCCGAAGCGCTTGGAGACTTCTTCGTAGCTCTGGAAGTGCCGGCTCTTGCGGCGCACCGTCCAGCCCGCGTGCAGGGGCGGCAGCAGGTACTGCTCGTGCAGGTCCTCGAGGATGCCGGGCGGGCCGGCGGAGAGGTCATTGTTGAGCAGGATGGTGCACGGATCGAAGTTCTTGAGGCCGAGCCGACCCTTGTCGCGCACCACCGGCTCGAGCGTGACGGAATCGCCGTTGGGCAGCGTGACGGTGGTGGGCTTCTTGATCTCGGGGCTGATGGAGCCCACGCGCACGTTGAGCCCGGCCATGTTGAAGATGCGCTGCAGCTGGATCACGTTCGAGAGGTAGAACGTGTTGCGGCTGTGGTTCTCGGGAACGATGAGCAGGTTGCGCGCCTCGGGGCAGATCTTCTCGATCGCGGCCATGGCGGCCTGCACGGCCAGCGGCAGCATCTCGGCGGTGAGGTTGTTCCAGCCGCCGGGGAAGAGGTTCGTGTCCACGGGCGCGAGCTTGAACCCGGCATTGCGGATGTCCACCGACGTGTAGAACGGCGGGGTGTGCTCCATCCACTCGAGCCGGAACCAGCGCTCGATCGCGGGCATGGCGTCGAGGATGCGTTGTTCGAGCTCGTTGATCGGCCCCGTGAGGGCGGTGATGAGATGCGGAACCATGGAGACCCTCGGAAAGCGGGGATGGCGGCGGCGCGCCGATAAGTGGAGTCGATTGTAGGGATTTGGGGGCATCGGCCGGGTTCGCAAGGCCGGCCCGCGAGCACCCTGCTCGGCCGTCAGCGGCGCCAGAAGGCGGGCGTGAGCAGCGCCATGAAGCTGAGGATCTCCAGGCGGCCGAGCAGCATGGCGAGCGTGCAGACCCAGAGCTGGAAATCGGTGAGCACGGCGTAGTTGGCGGCCGGCCCGATGAGCCCGAGCCCCGGGCCGGTGCAGTGGACGCTGGCGATCACGGCGCTGAAGGCGGTGACGACGTCGAGGTCGGTGAGCAGCAGCACCATGCTGAGCACGGTGACGGTGGCGCCGTACACCAGCATGTAGGCGAGCACGGCGAAGATCATCCGGTTCTCGACCACGGCCGCGCCCAGGCGCACGGGCTGCACCGCGCGCGGATGCACGAGCCGCGTCATCTCGCGGCGCGCCTGCTGCAGCAGGATGAGCACGCGCACCATCTTGATGCCGCCGCCCGTGGAGCCCGCGCTGGTGGCGACACCCGAGAGCATCAGCAGGAAGACGGGAGCGAACACCGGCCAGCCGAGGTAGTCGGTGGTGGCGAAGCCCGTGGTGGTGGCGACGGAGACGGTGTGGAAGAGACCGTGGCGCAGCGCGTCCAGCGGGCCGTAGACGCCCTTCGCCCAGAGCAGCAGCGACACGAAGAGGCCGCTGCCGAGCAGGGTGCAGACGGTGGCGCGCAGTTCCGGGTCGCGCCAGCAGGTGCGCCAGTGGCCCTTGCGCAGTGCGACGAAGTAGAGCGCGAAATTGCAGCTGGCAAGCACCATGAAGACGATGGCGATCGCCTCCAGCAGCGGGGACCGGAAGTGGCCGAAGCTCGCGTCGTAGGACGAGAGGCCGCCCAGGCTGACCGTGGTGAACATGTGCATGAGCGCGTCGGGCACCGACATGCCGCCGGCCCAGAACGCGAGCGCGCAGGCGAGCGAGAAGACGGCGTAGACCCCCCAGAGGCCCTTGGCCGTCTGCGTCATGCGGGGGGTGAGCTTGGTGTCCTTGACGGGGCCGGCGGCCTCGGCCTTGAACAGCTGGCTGCCGCCCACGCCGAGCAGCGGCAGCACGGCGACGGCCAGGATCAGGATGCCCATGCCGCCGATCCACTGCATGAAGGTGCGCCAGAGGTTGATCGACAGCGGGAGCGTGTCGAGCCCGGCGAGGACCGTGGCACCGGTGGTGGTGAGCCCGGAGACTGCCTCGAAGTAGGCGTGCGTGAACCCGGTGGGCCGCCCGACCGCGTGCAGTGCCAGCATGAGCGGCAGCGAGGCGAAGAGGGGCATCACCAGCCAGACGAGCGAGACCAGCATGACGCCGTGGCGGGGCTGCAGTTCGCGGGCATGGTGCCGGAGGCCGGACCACAGGCCGGCACCGCACGCGAGCGTGAGCACGAGGCTGCCCGCATAGACCGGCCAGAGGCCCTCGGCGGCCCAGATGGAGGCGGCGAGCGGCACACCGAGGGCGAACGCGAACATGGCCAGCAGCGCTCCGAACACGCGCAGCACCGGCAGCAGGTCGGGCACGGCCTCGGAGATGGCGGAGGACACGGACATGCGCGGCCCGGATCAGAAGAAGGTGGCGCTCACGCGGAAGGCCTTCTCGACTTCGCGCACCAGCCGCTTGTGCGGCAGGAAGAAGACCACGTGGTCGCCGCTCTCGATCACCGTGTGGCTCTGCGGGATGATGACCTCGGGCTCGCCGGCAGGCACCGAGGCGCCATCGCCCGCATCGGCCGTGGCGCGGTCGGCGAGGCCGCGCACGATCAGGCCCATGTGGACGTCGTGCGGCAGGTGGATCTCGCTCACGCGGCGGCCGACCACGCGCGAGCTCTTGCGGTCGCCGCGTGCGACGATCTCCAGCGCTTCGGCCACGCCCCGGCGCAGGCTGTGGACGGCCTGCACGTCGCCGCGGCGCACGTACGCGAGCAGTTCGCCCAGCATGGCCTGCGCGGGCGAGAGCGCGATGTCGATCTGGGTGCCGTGCATCAGGTCGGCATAGGAGCGGCGGTTGATGAGCGAGAGCACCCGGCTCGCGCCCATGCGCTTGGCGAGCAGGCAGGCCATGATGTTGTCCTCATCGTCGTCGGTGATGGCGAGGAACAGGTCCACCTCCTCGATGCATTCGTCGCCGAGCAAGTCTTCGTCGGTGGCGTCGCCGTGCAGCACGAGCACGTCCGCGGGCAGCACCGAGGCCAGTTCCGTGCAGCGGTCGGCGTCCGATTCGAGGATCTTGATGTGGAAGCCGCCCTGCTCCGCCAGCTGGCGCGCGAGCCGCAGGCCCACGCGGCCGCCGCCCGCGATCATGATGCGGCGCACCGGGTGCTGCGGCAGGCCGCCGCGCTGGTGCAACGCCGCGAGCACCCCCGGAATCTGGTCGCGGGCGGCGAGCACGAAGACTTCGTCGCCCGCCTCGATGCGCGTGGAGCCATCGCAGGCGATGAAGCGGTCGGGCTCTTCGGGGAAGCGCCGGTAGATGGCCACCACGCGCATGGCCACCTGGGGCGCGCTGGCACGCATGTCGGCGATGCGCATGCCCACCACCGGGGCGCCGCCGCGCGCGCGGACCGAGGCGAGGCAGGCGCGGCCGCCCGCGAATTCGCGCACCTGCAGGGCCTCGGGGTATTGCACGAGCTTGCCGATGTAGCGCGTGAGCGATTCCTCGGGGCAGATGACGCGGTCGACCGCGAAGCCTTCCTTGCCGAGCAGCGAGCGGCCGCGGCCATCGCCGGTATCGAAGCCGGAGGAGCGCACACGCGCGATGCGCGTGGGGATGTTGAAGAGCAGCTGCGCGATCTTGCAGCAGACGAGGTTCGTCTCGTCGAGCGCGGCGCAGGCGATGAGCAGGTCGGTGTCGGCGGCGCCGGCCTCGGCCAGCACCTCCGGGTCGATGCCGCTGCCCACGACGCCGCGCAGGTCGAAGCGCGACTCCAGATCGCGCAGCCGGCGGGCATCGGTGTCGATGACGGTGATGTCGTTTTTCTCGGAGACGAGGCTGTCGGCCACGCTCTCGCCCACGCGGCCCGCGCCCAGGATGATGATCTTCATGCGGAGGGAACGATGGAGGGATGCGGGACGCCGACCGGGCAACCGCGCGGCCGGCAGGGGCTCAGCTGCGGATGTCGCCGTCGCCGAGCACCACCCACTTGAGCGAGGTGAGGCCTTCGATGCCCACGGGGCCGCGGGCGTGGAACTTGTCGGTGCTGATGCCGATTTCGGCGCCGAGGCCGTATTCGAAGCCGTCGGCGAAGCGCGTGCTGGCATTCACCATCACGCTGGCCGAATCCACCTCGCGCAGGAAGCGCTGGGCGTGCACATGGTCGCGCGTGAGGATGGCGTCGGTGTGGTGGCTGCCGTAGCGGTTGATGTGCGCAATGGCTTCATCGAGGCCGTCCACCACCTTGATGCTGATGACGGGTGCGAGGTATTCCTCGGACCAGTCCTGCTCGGTGGCGGGCACCAGCAACGCGCCGGGCACGTCGGCGAGCAGCGCCAGCGCCTCGGGGCAACCGCGCATCTCGACGCCCTTGGCGGCGTAGACGACACCGATCTGCGGCAGGAATTCGGCGGCCACGCCGCGGGCGACGAGCAGGCCCTCGCTCGCGTTGCAGGGGCTGTATTTCTGGGTCTTGGCGTTGTCGGCCACCTTCACGGCCATGGCGACGTCGCAGGGATCGTCGACGTAGGTGTGGCAGTTGCCGTCCAGGTGCTTGATGACGGGCACCTTGGCCTCGCGGCTGATGCGCTCGATGAGGCCCTTGCCGCCGCGCGGGATGACGACGTCCACGTACTGCGGCATGGCGATGAGGTGGCCCACGGCCTCGCGGTCGGTGGTCTGCACGAGCTGCACGGCGTCGGCCGGCAGGCCGGCTTCCTCGAGCGCCTCCTGGACGATGCGGGCGAGCGCGCGGTTGGAGTCGATCGCCTCGGAGCCGCCGCGCAGGATGCAGGCGTTGCCGCTCTTGATGCTGAGGCTGGCGGCCTCGATGGTCACGTTCGGGCGGCTCTCGTAGATCATGCCGAAGACGCCGATCGGCACGCGCATCTGGCCCACGCGGATGCCGCTGGGCTGCTGGCGCATGCCGGAGATCTCGCCGATCACGTCGCCCATGGCGGCGAGCTGCTCGCAGCCGAGCGCGCAGGTGTCCAGCACCTTGGGGGTGAGCTTGAGCCGGTCCACCATGGGCTCGGCGAGGCCGGCGGCGCGGGCACGGTCGAGGTCGCGGGCGTTGTCGGCCTGCAGCGCTTCGGTGCTCTCGCGCAGGCGGCGGGCCAGCGCGAGCAGCGCGCGGTTCTTGACGGCGGCCGGCGCCCGGGCCATCAGTGCGGAGGCGGCCTTGGCCTGGGAACCGAGGGCATGGAGGGTTTCGGCGATGTGCTGCGCGTTCATGGGCGTGATTTTGACGCATCGCCGCGGCACCCGCCCGGGGCGGGTTTCCCCGCCGGGCCCTGCGCGCCGGTTTTGCTACCCTCGCGCGCCATGACGACCAACCCGACCACCTCGTTGCCCGCTGCCCAGTGGACGGCGCTTGCCACGGCCCTGTCCGAGCTGCGTGCCGCGCGCATGGCGCCGCATGCCTTCAGCGAACTGGCGCGCGCGCAGACGGCGCTGCTCGAAGCCCTGCCGCCGCGCTATGCCCAGGTGCTGGCAGATGTTCTCGACCGGCTCGAATCCTCGGCGCTGTTCTCGGAGGAAAGCTGCTCGTTCAGCCAAAGCGGCCTGATCGACAGCCTGCAGACCTGGGTGGACAAGGCACGAGGCCAGATCGGCGGCATGGCAGGCTGATTCAAAGCGAGCGCTTCACTTCCCTGAACAGGCTTTGCACAGTTGCAGAGCCAGCCGGTGCAGCGCCTGCCAGCCGTTCGAGGGCCAGTCCGGCACCTTGAGGCCCTTGACGATGCCGTCCACGGCATGCGCGGACTGCAGCAGCCGGGAGGCGGCGGCATCGGAGAACCGCGGGACGATGCGCTCGAACAGGCGCTCCTTCGGGCCCCAGACGCGGTTCTCGCGCAGGGCCATGGGCAGCGGCTTGCCGGCGTTCACGGCATCCTTCACGCGCTTGAGCGAGCGGATGTCTTCGGCCAGCGTCCAGTGCACGAGCACCTCGGCCTCGCCCTCGGCCTGCAGGCCGTCGAGCATGCGCTGCATGCGCGCCACCTGGCCGGAGAGCACCGCCTCGGAGAGCTTGAACACGTCGTAGCGCGCCACGTTGAGCACGGCCGCCTCGACCTGGCTCCAGGAAAGTTCTCCGGGCGGGTGCAGCAGCGCGAGCTTCTGGATTTCCTGGTGGGCGGCCAGCAGGTTGCCTTCCACGCGGTCGGCGAAGAACTGCAACGTGCGCTGCCCCTCCTCGCCCGAGGCGACGCGCTGGCCCTGGGCCGCGAGGCGCTGGGCGATCCATTGCGGCAGTGCGCCGCGCTCGACGGGGTCGATCTGCACGCTCACGCCGTCGCGGTCGAGCGCCGAGAACCAGGCACCGGTCCGGGTGGCCTTGTCCAGGCGCGGCAGCAGGACGAGCGTCAGCGTGCTGTCGTTGCCGACCGCCGCGGCGGCGATCTGCTGCAGCGCGGCGCCGCCGTCCTTGCCGGGTTTGCCGGAGGGGATGCGGATCTCCACGATCTGCTTGTCGGCGAAGAGCGAGAGCGACCCGCCGGCGGCGAGCACCGCGCTCCAGTCGAAGTGCGCGCCGGCGACGGTGTGGCTGCTGCGCTCGGTGTAGCCCTCGGCGCGCGCGGCCGCCCGCACCGCGTCGGCGGCCTCCTGCTGCAGCAGCGGCTCGTCGCCGTGCAGGACGTAGAGCGGGCGCACCCCCTTCTGGAGGTGCGCGGCCAGCTGGTTCAGCGCGACCTGCATGGCACCGCCTGGTCCGCCCGGGCCCCGTGGCGCAGCGTCACTGCGGGCGCGCCGCGGCCAGGCGGCGCAGCAGTTGCTGCACGAGGTCGGTCTGCATGTTGCGGTAGAGCAGCGCTTCTTCGGCCTCCTTGGCGAGGGCGATGCTTTCGTTGTAGCTCACGTCGCGCTGCTGCAGCAGCTCGGTCGGCGGGATGAGTTCCACGCCCTGCTGGTTGCGCAGCCGGAAGCGGATGCGCAGGCGCAGCTGCAGCTCGCGCACCTGGCCGGAGGCGTTGTAGCCCACCACCACGCGCTCGCGCTGCTCGGACAGCAGTTCGAACACCGCCTCGGCCTTGGGCAGGTCGGCGGGATCGCGCAGCACCGTGAGGTTGCCGCCCGCGCCCTTGAGCGTGCGCTCGAGCTCGCGCCCGAGTTGCGAGCCGCCCGCGGCCTGGATGTAGAGGGTGCGGAACTGGAACTCCGGCGCGCCGCGCAGGCGAAAGCCGCAGGCGGTGAGGCCGGCGGCCAGCGGCGCTGCCGCCAGCAGGGTCAGGAACGAGCGTTTGCGCTGCAGCATGGTGCGGGCTCTCGGGTGCGTTGGTTCAAAACGGGCGGCGTGGCGGCAGGCGGGGCGGTCAGACCACCACGTTCACCAGCCGGCCCGGGACGACCACGACCTTCTTGGGCGCGGTGCCGGCGGCGTGCTTGTGGAAGTCCTCGCTCGCGAGGGCGATGCGCTCGATCTCCGCCTTGTCGGCTCCGGCCGGCACGCGGATCGCGCCGCGCAGCTTGCCGTTGATCTGCAGCATCAGCTCGATCTCGTCCTGCACCAGCGCGGCGGCATCGACCCGGGGCCACGGCGCGTCCAGCAGGTCGCCGAGCGCGCCGGCATAGCCCAGCGAATTCCAGAGGCCGTGGGCGATGTGGGGCGTGGCCGGGTAGATGGCGCGCAGCAGGATGCCGAAGCCCTCGATCAGTGCGACCAGGCCGCCGGGCGCATCCACCGCCTTGAAGTCCTCCAGCGCGTTGAGCATCTTCATCGCGCCGGAGACCACGGTGTTGTACTGCATGCGCTGGTAGTCGTAGTCCACCTGCTTGAGCACGGTGTGGATCTCCAGCCGCAGCGCCTTGGCCTCCTTGCCGAACTGCACGTCCTGCAGGCTCTGGGCGCCCTGGATGGCGGCCTCGGTGGCCGCGGCATCGATGCCCGTGAGCTTCACGCCGAAGTTCCATACGCGGCGCAGGAAGCGGTAGCTGCCTTCCACGGCGGCGTCGTTCCACTCCAGCGTGGCCTCGGGCGGCGCGGTGAACATGGTGTAGAGGCGGGCCGTGTCGGCGCCGTACTTCTCGATCAGCTCCTGCGGATCGACGCCGTTGTTCTTGGACTTGGACATGGTGCCCACGCCCTCGTAGTCGATCGGCGTGCCCACGGGCAGGTCCCCGACGGCGTTCTTCAGGCGCGCGCCGGTGATCTTGCCGGTCTCGTCGACGACGTGCTCGACGTCGTGCGGCCAGAAGTATTCCTTGCCGCCCTTCTCGGTGCGGCGCGAATAGATGTGGTTGAGCACCATGCCCTGCGTGAGCAGCTTGGTGAAGGGCTCGTCCACCTTCACCAGGCCCAGGTCGCGCATGACCTTGGTCCAGAAGCGCGCGTACAGCAGGTGCAGGATCGCGTGCTCGATGCCGCCGATGTACTGGTCCATCGGCATCCAGTAGTCGGCGCCGCCGGCCACCATGGCGTCGGGGTTCTTCGGGTCGCAGTAGCGCATGAAGTACCACGACGAATCCACGAACGTGTCCATGGTGTCGGTCTCGCGCCGCGCGGCCTTGCCGCAGACGGGGCACTTCACGCCGGCATGGAAGCCCTCGTGCTTGTGCAGCGGATTGCCGGAGCCGTCCGGGATGCAGTCCTGCGGCAGCACCACGGGCAGGTCCTTCTCGGGGACCGGCACCGCGCCGTGCTCGTCGCAGTGGATGATCGGGATCGGCGTGCCCCAGTAGCGCTGGCGCGAGACGCCCCAGTCGCGCAGGCGCCAGGTGGTCTTCTTCTCGCCCAGGCCCTTTTCCTGCAGCGCATGCGCCACGGCCGAGACGGCCTCCAGGTGGGACAGGCCGCTGAAGCTGTCGGAGTTGATGGTGACGCCGTTCTGCTTGTCGCCGTACCAGTCCTGCCAGCGGTGGTAGTCGAAGGTCTCGCCGTCGACGAGCACGACCTGCTTGATCTCGATGCCGTACTTGAGCGCGAAGGCGAAATCGCGTTCGTCGTGCGCGGGCACGCCCATGACGGCGCCGTCGCCGTAGCCCATGAGCACGTAGTTGCCCACCCAGACTTCGACGGGCTCTTCGGTGATCGGGTGCGTGACGGTCAGGCCCGTGCGCACGCCCTTCTTCTCCTGCGTGGCCAGTTCGGCCTCGGTGGTGCCGCCGGTCTTGCACTCTTCGATGAAGGCGGCCAGCTCGGGGTTGGAGCGCGCGGCATGGACGGCCAGCGGATGCTCGGGCGCCACGGCGCAGAAGGTGACGCCCATGATGGTGTCGGCGCGCGTCGTGAAGACGTACATGCGGCCGTCGCCGATCAGCAGGCCGTCGTCGCCGCGGATGCCGTGCGTGAAGGCGAAGCGCACGCCCTCGCTCTTGCCGATCCAGTTCTCCTGCATCAGCCGCACCTTGTCGGGCCAGCCGGTGAGCGTGGCGTTCGGGTTGCCCACCTGGACGTGGTCGAGCAGCTCCTGCGCGTAGTCGGTGATCTTCAGGTAGTAGCCGGGGATCTCGCGCTTTTCCACAGGCGCGCCGGTGCGCCAGCCGCGGCCGTCGATGACCTGCTCGTTGGCGAGCACGGTCTGGTCCACCGGGTCCCAGTTCACGACCTGGGTCTTGCGGTAGGCGATGCCCTTCTCGAGCATCTTGAGGAACAGCCACTGGTTCCACTTGTAGTAGTCCGGGTCGCAGGTGGCGACCTCGCGCGACCAGTCGATGGCCAGCCCCATCGCCTGCATCTGCTTCTTCATGTAGGCGATGTTGTCGTAGGTCCACTGCGCGGGCGGCACGCCGTTCTTCAGCGCCGCGTTCTCGGCCGGCAGGCCGAAGGCATCCCAGCCCATGGGCATCAGCACGTTCTGGCCGTTCATGCGCAGGTAGCGCGTGAGCATGTCGTTGATCGTGTAGTTGCGCACGTGGCCCATGTGCAGCTTGCCGCTGGGGTACGGCAGCATGGAGCAGGCATAGAACTTCTTCTTGCCCGCGTCTTCGGTCACGCGGTAGGCATCGCGGGCGGTCCAGTGGCTGTGCGCGGCGCGCTCGACCTCGGCAGGGGTGTATTTGTCTTGCATGGAAAAAATCGGACCGGGCCGCGCGCGGCCGCCGGCGGTTCGCAGGAGGAAGAAGAGGAACAGGGATTCGCCGTGGATTTTAGGCGCGATGGGGCGGCATCCCGCGGCCGCGCTCCGGCCCGGGCGTTCCAGGCGCTCTCAGGGGCGGGAGGCGGCGGAGCCGGGCGGCGCGGCGGCCTGGGGCTCCGCGACGAATCCGATGCGGTGCAGGCCGGCCGCGTGCGCCGCGCCCATGACCTCCACCACGCGCCCGTACGGCACGCCCGCGTCGGCGCGCAGTTGCACCTCCGTGTCGGGCCGCCGCGCCGCCGCGCCGCGCAGCCGTTCGGCCAGCGCGGCGCCGTCCACCGGCTCGCCGCCCACGAAGACCTGGCCCGCGGCGTCGATGGCCACGGCGATGGATTCGCCGGGCGATCCGGGCGCCGTGCCTTCCGCCCGGGGCAGGTCGAGCCGGATGGAGCCCGCGAGCAGCGGAGCGGTGAGGATGAAGATCACCACCAGCACCAGCATGACGTCCACCAGTGGCGTCATGTTGATGTCGCTCATGGGCTTGGGAGCGGAGGTGCGTTCGAGGCGGCCGAATGCCATGGCGCGGTGGAGTGGGCTGGGGACGGGTGCGGGGCGTGCGCGGGTGGAGCGACCGACGCGGCCGGATCAGCCGCCGGGGGACGCGGGCGCGTCCAGCAGGAGTTCGCGCAGATCCAGCGCGAAGCCTTCGAGATCGGCTTCCACGCGCCCGATCCAGCGCCCGAAGAGGTTGTAGGCGAGGACGGCCGGGATGGCCACGGCCAGGCCGGCGGCCGTCATCACGAGCGCCTCGCCGACGGGGCCGGCCACGCGGTCGATCGACACCGGGCCGCCGCCGGCCAGGGCGGTGAGCGCATGGTAGATGCCCCACACGGTGCCCAGCAGGCCGACGAAAGGCGCGGTGGAGCCGACGGTGGCGAGCAGCACCTGCCCGAACTGCAGCCGGCCGAGCACGCGGTGGAGGGCATCCCGCAGCACGCGCGTGAGTTGCTGGCCGCGCTGCCCGCCCGCGGCGAGGGTGCCGGCCGGCGCGCCCTGCGCGATGCCGGCAGCGGCCTCGACCAGGGGCAGCACGAGCCGGTCGCGGTCGGATGCGGCGAGATCACGGGCCGCGGCCGCCATCGACGGCGACTGCCAGAACGCGGCGGTGCCCCGCCCCACCCCGGCCACGGCACGCCGCAGCAGCCAGGCCTTCCAGAGGATGACCACCCAGCTCGCCATCGACATGGCCAGCAGCAGCACGGCCGAGACGCGGGTGACCATGTCGCCCTGATGCCACCAGTGCCAAGCGTTCATGGATGCGCCGCCGCGGGGAGTATGACGAAGAAGAAACGGGTGCCGGACGCGGGTGCCGTGCCTCGGGCAGGAAGCCCTCAGCCGTGCAGCCCCAGCACGTCGAACATGTCGAACAGGCCCGTGCGGTGCGCCGCCAGGAAGCGCGCGGCGCGCAGGCTGCCCTGTGCGTAGCCGGCGCGGCTCGAGGAGCGGTGCGAGATCTCGATGCGCTCGCCCGTGCCGGCGAACAGCACGGTGTGGTCGCCCACGATGTCGCCGCCGCGCACGGTGGCGAAGCCGATGGTGGAGGGATCGCGCTCGCCGGTCACGCCTTCGCGGCCGTACACGGCGCAGTCCTTGAGGTCGCGGCCGAGCGCGTCGGCGATGACCTCGCCCATCTTGAGCGCGGTGCCCGAGGGCGCATCCACCTTGTGGCGGTGGTGGGCCTCGATGATCTCGATGTCGTAGCCGGTGGACAGCGCCTTCGCGGCCATCTCCAGCAGCTTGAAGGTGACGTTCACGCCCACGCTCATGTTGGGCGCCATGACGACGGCGGTGCGGTGCGCGAAGGATGCGATCTCGGCCTTCTGCACGCCGGTGAAGCCGGTCGTGCCGATCACGGCCTTCACCCCGCGCTCGGCGCACACGGCGAGGTGCGCGAGCGTGCCCTCGGGCCGGGTGAAGTCGATCAGGACGTCGGCGCCGGCCAGCCCCTCCTGCACGTCGGCGGTGATGGCCACCCCGCTGGCATGGCCGAGGAATGCGGTGGCGTCATTGCCGAGGCAGGTGCTGCCCTCGACGTCGAGCGCGCCCGCGAGGACCAGGTCGTCGCTGGCGCGGATGGCTTCGATGAGCATGCGGCCCATGCGGCCGGAGGCACCCGCGACGGCGACGCGGCACGGAGCGGCGGCACCAGCGGAGGGCGGGAGCGAAGACGGGGAGGCAGGCACGGTCATGGCGCGGAGGGCAGAAGGATCGGACGGAAGTGCTCGGGCCGGCGTGGCGGCGGGCGGCTGCGCGGCCCGGCGGCCGGACCTGCGCGCCGCGGCACCGTCAGCGGGTGGTGGATTCCAGTGGCGGGTAGCTCGACGGCGGGGGCGGCACGGCGGAATCGGCCGGCTGGGGCAGCGTCGCCGTGGAGGCCTTGGGGTATTTGGCGAGCTGCTCGGGCGTGGCTTCGAGCGGAGGCACCTTGGACGTGACCTTGCTCCTGCGCGAGAGGCCGAGCGTGGCGACGAACTCGGCTTCGGAGGGCATCTCGTCGCCCTCGATCCGGTCGAAGGTGTCGCCCTTGAAGAACACGGTGAGCTTGCGCGACTGGGCCTCGATGCCGGGGCGCTTGAGGGTGAAGACGTAATCCCAGCGGTCTGCGTGGAACAGGCTGGTCATGAGCGGCGTGCCCAGGATCTCCTTGACCTGCTGGCGCGACATGCCGGGCTGCAGCGCCTCGACCTGTTCGCGGGTGACGACGTTGCCCTGCACCACCTCGACCTTGTAGGGCGTGACCATGCCCGCGATGCGGTTGCTGGCGCTGTCGAAGCTGCCGCAGGCCGAGAGGCCCGCGCCGAGCAACAGGATCAGGCCGATGCGGGCGCTGCGATGGGCGTGGACGGACATGGAAATTGGCATAAACGATATGATCGGACCATTGTAGCGGCTGGTCTCCCAGGCCTTGGCGCGCGCCCCCTGGCACACGAAAGACCCTGTCATGACGAACATCGACGAACTCAAGAGCACCGGGCTCAAGGCCACCCTGCCCCGCCTGAAGATCCTCGAGATCTTCCAGAAGGGTGCGCAGCGCCACATGACGGCCGAAGACGTGTTCCGCGTGCTGCTGGAGGAGCGCTCCGACATCGGGCTGGCCACCGTCTACCGCGTGCTCACCCAGTTCGAGCAGGCCGGCATCCTGATCCGCAGCAACTTCGAGAGCGGCAAGGCGGTGTACGAGCTGAACGAAGGCCAGCACCACGACCACTTCATCTGCACGGTCTGCGGCAAGGTCGAGGAGTTCTTCGACCCCGAGATCGAGAAGCGCCAGCAGATCGTGGCCAAGGCCAAGGGCTGGGTGGTGCAGGACCACGCCATGGCGCTCTACGGCCAGTGCGCCGTCTGCGCCGCCAAGGCCGCCACCGGGCGCTGAAGGCGGCTGGCACGGCCCTGCCGGCGCCGTTGCCGCCTCAGCCGCCGTCGCGCTCCATCGCACGGCGGTGCCGCTCGACGAATTCCTGGTAGGTGTCGATGCCGCGCAGGTTGAGGATGGTGTTGCGCACCGCCGCCTCCACCAGCACGGCGATGTTGCGGCCCGCGACCACCTGGATCACCACCTTCAGCACGGGCACGCCCAGCACGTCCTGGGTGAGGGGCTCATAGGGCAGGCGTTCGTATTCGCGCTCCAGCGTTTCCTTGCGCACGAGGTGCACGATGAGGCGCAGGCGCATCTTGCGGCGCACCGCCGTCTCTCCGAAGATCGCGCGGATGTCCAGCAGGCCGATGCCGCGCACCTCCAGCAGGTTCTGCAGCAGGTCGGGGCACTTGCCCTCGATGGTGGTCTGGTTGATGCGGAAGAAGTCCACCGCGTCGTCGGCCACCAGGCCGTTGCCGCGCGAGATGAGCTCCAGCCCCAGCTCGCTCTTGCCCAGGCCCGATTCGCCGGTGATCAGCACGCCCAGGCCCAGGATGTCCATGAAGACGCCGTGCATGGTGATGCGGTCGGCGAAGTGCTTGGACAGGTAGGCGCGCAGCACGTCGATGACGAAGGCCGACGATTCGTGCGTGGCGAACATCGGGATCTGCGCACGCTCGCACATGGAGAGGAGCGCATCGGGCGCCACCTGGCTGTCGGCCAGCACGAGCACCGGGGGCTCCAGCGTCACGATGCGCGCGATGCGGCGCTTGCAGTCTTCCGGCGTGGCGTTGGTGAGGTAGGCGATCTCGCGCTCGCCCAGGATCTGCACCCGGTAGGGATGGATGTAGTTCAGGTAGCCGACCAGGTCGGCGCCGGAACGCGCGGAGCGCACGGCGACCTCGTCGAAGCGGCGCTCGGAAGCCCCCAGGCCGGCCACCCATTCCCACTTGAGGGCGGCGCGGAATTCCTCGAAGACGACGTCGGCGCTGATGACGTTGGGTTTCACGCGGTGCGGTCTCGGTCTCGGTTTGGGCCTCGGGCGGGCGTGATCGGGACGGCGTTCAGGCGGGGGCCTGGGCCGACTGCCAGCCGGCGATGAGGCCGTGGAGTTCGGCGGCGTCGCCGGAGGACTTGATGCGTTCGCGCAGCGGGCCGTCGCTCAGCAGCTCGGCGATCTCGGAGAGGATCTCCAGGTGCTTCTGCGTGGCGGCTTCCGGCACGAGCAGGAAGATCAGCAGGCCCACGGGCTGTTCGTCGGGCGCGTCGAAACCGATGGGGTGCGCGAGCTGGAATACGGCCGCCATCGGCGCCTTCAGGCCCTTGATGCGGCCATGGGGAATCGCCACGCCATGCCCGAGGCCGGTGGACCCCAGGCGCTCGCGGGCGAACAGGCTGTCGGTGATGAGCGCGCGAGAGAGGCCGTGCTGGCTCTCGAACAACAGCCCCGCCTCCTCGAAAGCACGCTTTTTGCTGGTGGCATCGACGCTCACGAGCACTTGAGCGGCCGGCAATATGGAAGCTAGACGGTTCATGGTGAAGGGTCGCAATTATGCACCCCCTAGCATAAACCCTGAGCCCCTCCGTGGGTGCATGAAAAAGCCGCCTTTCATGGCGGCTTTACGGGGAAACACCAGGATGGCGTCCGATCATTCCCGCATGGCGGAAACCTCAGGCCTCCATGGCCGGCTGGTCGCGCTTGAGGGGGCAGTGGTGGTCCTGCAGGCGGTCCTTGTGGCGCACGACCTGGCGATCGAGCTTGTCCACGAGTTCATCAACGGCGGCATACAGGTCGGAATGGGAGCTTTCGGCGAACAGGTCGTTGCCCTTCACGTGCACGTTGCACTCGGCCCGCTGGCGCTTTTCCTTTTCCTTTTGCTTTTCAACGGTGAGCAGCACCTTGACATCGACCACCTGGTCGAAATGCCGGCTGATCCGGTCCAGCTTGCCCGTCACGTAGCTGCGCAGGGCAGGGGTGACTTCGAGGTGATGGCCGCTGATCGTCAGGTTCATAAACAAGTCTCCATGGCACGTTGACACAAACGCCGTTGCCTCGGGGTTCGAGGCACCGGCCCTACGGATGGGAGCTCATGCATGCGCTGTCGAATCCACTATGCGCCCCGCTGCCGGGAAATGCAATCCCGACCGCGGCAGGGCCGGGGATACTGCCGTTACAGATGACCGGTACGCCGCGGCGGCGCAAAATGGGCCGGCTTTGCGGCAGGGTGCGCCCTAGAATCCGGCCATCGCCCCGTGTCCTTGCGCGGCGGCTCCGGATTTACGTTTGCAACCCTTCCATACCATGACCCTGCCCAGCCCCACCGCCCTGCACACCTCGTCCCTGGCCTCGCTGCCGCTGCTCGCGCGCGGCAAGGTCCGCGACAACTACGCCGTGGGCGACGACCGCATCCTGATGGTGGCGAGCGACCGCATTTCGGCATTCGACGTCATCATGGGCGAGCCGATTCCCGGCAAGGGCGAGCTGCTGACGAAGATGGCGCTGTTCTGGTTCGACAAGCTCGGCCACCTGTGCCCCAACCACCTGACGGGCGAATCGCCGGAGAGCGTGGTCTCCCCCGAGGAAGCCCCGCAGGTGCGCGGGCGCTCGATGCTCGTGCAGCGCCTGCGCCCCATCCCCGTGGAGGCGGTGGTGCGCGGCTACCTGGCCGGCAGCGGCTGGAAGGAATACCAGGCCACGCGCTCGGTGTGCGACGTGCAGCTGCCCGAGGGCCTGACGAACGCGGCGCGCCTGCCGCAGCCGATCTACACGCCGGCCGCCAAGGCCGCCATGGGCGAGCACGACGAGAACATCACCTTCGAGCGCACGGTGGAGATGATCGGCATCGAGCTGGCCACGAAGATCCGCGACACCAGCATCGCGCTCTACGAGGCCGCCGCGGCCATCGCGCTCGAGAAGGGCATGATCATCGCCGACACCAAGTTCGAGTTCGGCCTCGCGCCCGACGGCACGCTGGTGCTGATGGACGAGGTGCTCACGCCGGACAGCTCCCGCTATTGGCCCGTCGAGGGCTACGAGGCGGCGCTGGCGGCCGGCGAGAACCCGCCCAGCTACGACAAGCAGTTCGTGCGCGACTGGCTGGAGCAGGCGCAGGTGAACGGCGCCCCCTGGAACAAGTCCGCGCCCGCGCCGCGCCTGCCGCGCGAGGTGGTCGAGAAGACGGCGGCGAAGTACCGCGAAGCGCTGGATCGGCTCCTGGGCTGAGCCAGACCAAGCCAGAAATGGTCAGCGGGCGAAGCGCAGCTCGGGCGCCTCGAAGCGCAGCAGCACCCGCTCCCGCCCCCGCTCGCCGGGCCGGGTGAGCAGCAGCTGCCGGCCCTCGATGCGGTAGTGCTCCACGGCGCGCAGCGCCTCGAGGTAGAGCCCCTCGGCGAGCCCTGTGTCGAAGCACAGCTGCAGGCCGGCATCGATCGGGCCGACGCGCAGGTCGGCGCCCGCGATCTCGTAGGCGCCGATGAAGCGGTTGCAGCCGCCGGTGCCCGCGAGCCGGCCCTCGTCCGGCAGCACCACCAGGTGCGCTTCGGGCCGGCCTGCCGGCGTGGGCGGCATGGGCATGCCGTCGATCTCCATGAGCCTCCAGTAGGTCTGCGCGAGCGGCACAGCGGCCTCCGCGGTGGCCGCGCCGCGCGGCAGGGGCTGCAGCGCCACGTCGACGTGGCGGTAGGCCGGGTCGCGCTGCAGCGGATGCGTGCCCTCGCTCGCCATCCAGGCGATGCCGTTCACCGACACCACGGCGCGGACCACGTACTTGCCGTCGGGCACGACCAGCGCGGTGCGGTAGGGAATGTGCAGCGCCACGGGCAGCCGCTCGAACGTCTCGAAGCTCTGCCGCCCCACGATCAGGGGTGGCGCGCCCTCGTCCGTCACGTCGAGCAGCAACGCCTCGAAGGTGCCGCCGGAAGGGATGAAGAACCGCTGCCGGGAATAGGCCACGCCCGTGACCTCGGCATCGGCCGGCGCGGGCAGGATCGAGCAGCCGGCGGCGCAGAGCGCCAGCAGGGCCGCCCCGATCCAGGCCGCCACGCGGGCGGGGCGCCACGCCCGGCATGCCCGGTATGCGGAGGACGCCCAGGGTGCGCGCGCAGCGCGCGCCGCGCGGGTCACATCAGCTCAGCACCACGCTGGAGAGGCGGCGCCGGTAGGTGGCCACGACGGGGTCTTCGGGCGGGATCTGGCCCTCGGCGACCTTGGCGCGCGGCGGCTCGATGATCTCCAGCACGGCCACGTAGGTCTTGCGGGCGGCTTCGTCGTTCCAGGCCTTGTCGCGCATGAGGATCTCCAGCAGTTCGTCCATGGCGTCCGTCCAGCGCTGGCGGGCGATGAGCCTGCGGGCGCGGGCGAAGCGCGCATCGAAATCGCGCTTGCTCGCGGCGATCTTCGCGGCGAACTCGGCCTCGGCGGCGGCGTCGTCCGGCGCGCCATCCACGGCATCGATCGCGTCCATCCAGACCTGCAGGGCGCCCAGGCGGCGCGAGCCGGCCGCCTTGGCGATCACGGGCGCGAAGGCGACCTTGGCGTCGTCCACGCGCCCGAGCTGCAGCAGCAGCTTCACGTAGTCGAAGCGCGCGTCGTCGTTGGCCGGATCGGTGGCCACGGCGTGCTGGAGCTTTTCCAGCGCGGTGTCGGTGTCGCCGTCTTCCAGGGCTTCCTGGGCGGCCTCTTCCTCGGCCTCGGCGAGCAATTCGTCGGCGCTGGGCACGTGCTTGTCGAGGAAGGCGCGGACCTGGCCCTCGGGCTGCGCGCCCATGAAGCCGTCCACGGGCTGGCCGTTCATCAGCAGCACGCAGGTGGGGATGCTGCGGATGCCGAACATCGCGGCGATCTGCTGCTCCTGGTCGGAATCGATCTTGACGAGCTTGAAGCGGCCCGCGTACTCGGTCTCCAGCTTCTCGAGGATGGGGCCGAGGGATTTGCAGGGCCCGCACCAGGGGGCCCAGAAATCCACCAGGACGGGCACTTCCATCGAGGCGGCGATGACCTCGGTTTCGAAATTCTCTACGGTGACGTCGATCATTGTGTGCAGGCAGCGGTGGCGCGCCCCGCAACGCGCGGCGCACCAAAAGTAAAATCACGGGTTCCACTTCGGCGGGCACGCACGGCGCGCGGCCCCACTCCACATGAAACCCATCCAGATCGGCGTTGTCATGGGCTCCAGCAGCGACTGGGAGACCATGCAGCACGCAGTGCAGATTCTCCAGCAATTCGGCATCGCCCACGAAGCGCGCGTGGTCTCGGCCCACCGCATGCCCGACGACATGTTCGCGTACGCGGAATCGGCCGTGCCGCGCGGGCTGCGGGCCATCATCGCCGGCGCGGGCGGCGCCGCCCACCTGCCCGGTATGATCGCGGCCAAGACCACGGTGCCCGTGCTCGGCGTGCCGGTGGCGAGCCGCCACCTGCAGGGCGTGGATTCGCTGCACAGCATCGTGCAGATGCCCAAGGGCATCCCGGTGGCCACCTTCGCGATCGGCACGGCGGGCGCGGCCAATGCGGCGCTCTTCGCGGTCGCCCTGCTGGCCGGCGACGACCCGGCCCTGCGCGAGCGGCTGGAGGCCTTCCGCCAGGAACAGACCGAGGCGGCCCGCGCGATGGCGCTGCCGCCCGCCGCGCCATGAGCGCGCCGGACGCCACGCAGCGCCCCATCCTGCCGGGCGCCACCCTGGGCGTGCTGGGCGGCGGGCAGCTGGGCCGCATGTTCGCGCATGCCGCGCAGGCCATGGGCTACTTCACGGCGGTGCTCGATCCCGACGGGGACAGCCCGGCCGGCCGCATCAGCCACCACCACGTCCGCACGGCCTACGAGGACCCGGACGGCCTGGCGCGCCTCGCCGCGCTGTCGGACGCCGTCACCACCGAATTCGAGAACGTGCCGGCGCAGGCGCTGCGCACGCTCGGCGCCGAACGGCCCGTGGCGCCCGCGGCGGACGCCGTGGCGATCGCCCAGGACCGCGCGCGCGAGAAGGCGCACTTCGGGGCCTGCGGCGTGCCCTGCGCGCCCTACGCCGTGATCGAGACGCCCGGCCAGCTGGAGGCCGTGCCGCCCGCGCTGCTGCCGGGCATCCTCAAGACGTCGCGGATGGGCTACGACGGCAAGGGGCAGGCCCGCGTGGCCACGCCCGAGGAACTCGCCGCCGCCTGGGAGGCGATGGGCCGCGTGCCCTGTGTGCTGGAAAAGCGCCTGCCGCTGGCCTTCGAATGCTCGGTGATCGTGGCGCGCGGCCACGACGGCGCCTGCGTCCACCTGCCGGTGCAGCGCAACCTGCACCGGGACGGCATCCTCGCGGTGACTGAGGTGCACGCGGGGAACGTGCCCGAGGCCGTGGCCCGGCAGGCGGTGGCGGCAGCGAAGTCGATCGCGGACGGGGTGGCCTACACGGGCGTGCTGTGCGTGGAGTTCTTCGTGCTGGAGGACGGCTCGCTGGTGGTGAACGAGATCGCCCCGCGCCCCCACAACAGCGGCCACTACAGCCAGAACGCCTGCGACGTGTCGCAGTTCGAGCTGCAGGTGCGCACGATGGCGCGGCTGCCGCTCGTGCAGCCGCGCCAGCACAGCGCCGCCGTGATGCTGAACCTGCTGGGCGACCTGTGGTTCGCGCAGGGCCCGCAGGAGCGCACGCCGGCCTGGGAGGCCGTGCTGGCCCTGCCCGGCACGCACCTGCACCTGTACGGCAAGGCGCAGGCCAAGCCCGGGCGCAAGATGGGCCACCTCAACGTCACCGCGCCCACCGCGGAGGCCGCGCGCGCCACGGCGCTGCAGGCCGCGGCGCTGCTCGGCATCGCGCCGTTCTGAGGCCGCCGCCATGATCCTCGACGGCCGGCAACCCTCGTCCATCGCCGCAGCGGCCACGGCCCTGCGCACCGGGCACCTGCTGGGCCTGCCCACCGAGACGGTGTACGGCCTCGCGGCGGACGCCGCGAGCGATGCCGCGGTGGCGCAGATCTTCCAGGCCAAGGGCCGGCCGAGCGACCACCCGCTGATCGTGCACGTGGCCGGGCCGGAAGGCATCGCGCATTTCGCGGCCTCGGTGCCGCCGTTCGCGGACGCCCTGGTGCGCGCGTTCTGGCCCGGGCCGCTGACGCTGATCCTGCCGCGCCGCCCCGACGTGGCCGCCGCGGCGGCGGGCGGCCAGGACAGCGTCGGCCTGCGCTGCCCTGCGCACCCGGTGGCGCAGGCGGTGCTGCGGGCCTGCGCATCGGACGGTCCGGAGCTGGAAGGCCGCCCGGTACACGGCGTGGCCGCCCCCAGCGCCAACCGCTTCGGCCGCGTGAGCCCCACCACCGCGCAGCACGTGCGCGGCGAATTCGGCGACGACCTGCTGGTGCTCGACGGCGGGCCCTGCGAGGTGGGCATCGAATCGACCATCATCGACTGCACGCGCGGCGTGCCGGTGCTGCTGCGCCCCGGCGCGATCACGCGCGCGCAGATCGCCGATGCCTGCGGGCTCGCCCCGCTGTCGAAGGAAGACCTGCCCTCCCATACGCCGCGCGCATCGGGCACGCTGGAGGCGCACTACGCGCCCAGCGCCAAGGTGCGGCTCATGGACGCGAAGGCACTGCAGACGGGGCTGGACCTGCTGGGCGCCGACGCCGCGCACCTGGCGGTGTATGCGCGCACGGCGCTGCGCTCACCGTCACCGCGGGTGCTGCAGCGTGCCATGCCCCAGGATGCGGCGGCGGCGGCGCAGGAACTTTTCGCTGCTTTGCGGGACTTCGATGACGCGGGTGTGAAACTCATCTGGATCGAGACCCCGCCCGGCACCCCGGAATGGGAAGGCGTGCGGGACCGGCTGCAGCGTGCGGCCGCGGCGTGAAGCCGTTCTCCGCCGCCTACGGACCGCCCCGCCGGTTGCAAAGCCTTACAACGCCAGTCGTTACACTCTCGCTCAATTTTTCTGGAGAACCTCCCTATGGCAGCAAATTGGATGCGCCGCTCGTTCCTGATCGCCGCCTGCGCATCGGCCGCCCTCGTGGCCGCCTGCGGATCCAGCACTACGGAATCGGCGCTGACGCCGGACCGCATCGTCACGTTCGGCGACGGTTTCACCGACATCGGCCAGAACGGCGCACGCTACACGGTCAATGACGGCTCCATCAACAACTGGACGCTGCAGATCGCCAGCAACTACGGCAGCACGATCACGCCGTCGGCCTCGGGCGGCACGGCCTATGCCCAGGGCAACGCGCGCGTGACGGCCACGCCCGACGCCGCGGGCGGCTCGGCGCCTTCCATCACGCAGCAGGTCACGAAATTCCTCGCCTCCAACACGCTGGGCGACAGCAACCTGGTGCTCATGAACGGCGGCATCAGCGACATCGTGGCCGGCATGAACGCCGTCACGGCCGGCACGCTGTCGACCGACGACTTCCTCGCCTCCGCCACCACCGCCGGCAAGGAAATGGCCGCCCAGGTGCGCCGCCTCTCGGACGCGGGCGCCAAGCACGTGGTGGTCATCGGCACGTACGACCTGGGCAAGAGCCCCTGGGCCGTGGCGCTCGGCCAGCAGAGCCTGCTGAGCTCCGCGAGCACGCGCTTCAACCAGGCGCTGCTCGTGAGCATCGAGGACCTGGGCAAGACCGTGCTGTACGTCGACCTGGAGTACTACTCCAACCTGTTCATCGGCTCGCCGGGCGGCTACAACTTCACCAACAAGGACAACCCGGTCTGCACGTCGGTGGCTGCGGGCAACGACATCGGCATCGGCACGGGCCAGGTCAGCTCCCTGCGCTGCAACACGTCCACGCTGGTGAGCGGCGCGGACCAGAACCGCTACGTGTTCGCCGACAGCATCTACATGGCGCCCTCGGCCCACCGCCAGTTCGGCACCTACGCCTACGACCGCCTGCGCGCCCGCTGGTGATGCAAAGGCGCACCGGCCGGAGCCGGTGCTTCCCGCGTGACCGGGCGGTGCCCCGCGCACGGCATACCTTCAAAAACCGACCTTCGGGTTCCATGCCAGTCAGTGCGCCGCTGACTGGCATTTTTTTTGTCGGTTGCATGGACGCAGGCCGTGTCCGGATCCGGACACGCGAAGGCGCGGGGATTCCTGGAGAATCCACGGCAGGGATCGCTTTCTGCGCGGATCCGGCCAGGGATCAATGAAGCCGGCTCCAGCCCCTCCAGGAGACAGGCCATGAACGATATCCAGGAATTCGCACAGCAGGTATTTGCCAGCCAGCCCTTCAGCCGTTTCGTCGGCGCGGAGCTGACGGCGACCACGGGAGACAGCGCGGAGCTTTCCCTCACCATCCAGGATCACCATCTGCAGCAGCATGGTTTCGTGCATGGCGGCGTCATCAGCTACCTCGCGGACAACGCCATTACCTTCGCGGGCGGCATTGCGCTGGGAGGCAATGCGCTGACGGTCGAATTCAAGATCAACTACCTCCGCCCCGGCGTGGGCACACGGCTCGTCGCCAGCGCCCAGGCCCGCAGCACCGGCAAACGGATGGCGATTTGCCAGTGCGAGATCCATGCGGAGGACGGAGAGACCCGCAAGCTCTGTGCACTGGCCCAGGGGACGGTCGTCCCTGCAGGCTGATTTCTGGACCGGAGGAGGCGGCGAACCGCGCATCCTGATCCGGTGGCCTCGCGTCTGCGGATACGGGCGCAAAGCAAAAAGGCGACGTGCTCGACACGTCGCCTTTTTCTTTCGATGCCCCCGATCGGATGCCCTCGGGCCCGTCCGACCGGCAGGGTCCGCTATCAGAACCGGTAGCCCACGCCCACGGCGAAGACGTTGGGGTTCAGGCGGATATCGATGGACTGTCCGCTCGAGAGATGGGTCTTGGTCTTCAGGAAGCTCTTGTAGTAGGCCGCATCGACGAACCACTTCTCGTTGATGTTCCACACGAAGCCGATCTGCGGCGTGATGCCCCACTTGTCGTCGATGGACGCGGTGGTGGGGTTGGCGGGCGTGCCGCCGGTCAGGCCGTTCAGCCGCGCGGTGGTGCGCTCCTTGAAGAACTTGGCATAGGTGACGCCCAGGCCCACGTAGGGGCGGAAGGTGGCGTTCGCCTCGCCGAAGCGGTACTGCGCGAACACCGTGGCGGGGATCACCTTGGTCTCCCCGACCTGGCCCACGCCGGCGATGGCGCCGTCGCCGTAGAACTTGTGCTTGAACGGCAGGCCGACCGGCACGTCGATGGCCCAGTTGTCGGTCACCATGTAGTTGATGCCGCCCGTGAGCGCGGAGGCGGAGTGGACATCCACCGTGGTGCCGGGAAAGCTCGGCGCCGAGAGGTTGCCGCTCTTGACCTGGGGTGCGATGTGCGTGGCGCCGAGGCGCACGCTCCAGGTGCCGGCGACCTGCGCGGAGGCGCTGCCGCAGGCGAGCAGTGCGAGGGCGCCTGCGGCGAGCGCGGCGGCGGAGGGTGCGGAAGGAATGAACCGTGCCATGGAATGTGCTCCTGCCTGCTTCACAGCCAGCCCGCCTGGGCGAGCGAACGTGCCACCAGCTGGGCGATCAGCTGGTGCCCGTAGGGGGTGGGATGGAAGCTGTCGGCGAAGCCGTAGCTCTTCCACCAGTCGGCGCCGCCGGTGGCGCCGGCGGGCGGCGTGGCGGCCGACAGCGCGGCGGCGGTGCAGGTCGGGAAGTCGTAGGTGGGCAGGCCATCGCTGCCGCGGCCGGTGACCGGGCAGGCCGGCGTGGTCACGTTGGTGAGCTGGTAACCCGCCGGGTTGACGGCCTGGTCCTTGAAGGAGCTGTAGAAGTCCACCACCGTGACGCGGGCGTCGCCGCTCAGCGAAGCGCCGAGGCGGGCGTTGAAGGCCTGCACCCAGCCGTCGAACACGGCTTCGGCCTGCGTGGCGGCGGCGGCACCGTTGGCGGCGGAGATGCTGGCGAGCACGAAGCGGAAGCGCGGCGTGAGCGTGATGCCGGGGGCGTTGAGAACGGCCACGCGCTTGGCGCCCTTGTCGAGGGTATTGGCGCGGATGGTGCCGGCGAACTGCGTGGCCAGGGCCTGCATGTAGAGGCCGCCCGCCTGCGCCAGCCCCGCCGAGCCGGCCGCGAAGGCGTTCGTGACGGTGGTGGCATCGAGCAGCGTGAGCAGCAGCGCGCGGTAGGAGGCACCGCGGTCGGAGGAGATGCGCAGGTAGGCGCCGACCAGATCGGCGGCGTCGTTGCCGCCGCCGTCGATCAGGACCAGATCGCCGTCGGAGTAGCCGGCGGTGCCGGCATCCTTGATCTGCTGCGTGATCGAGGTGGGCGCGGTGGCCGCCGTGGGGTTGTTGATGCGGCCGCCGCCGACCGCGTAGTTGGTGCAGGCGGCATTGACGGCGAACGAGGCGCCGTTGAACCGGTAGTGCGCGCACAGCGACTGGTCGTAGTTCGTGGCGACGCGCTCGGGCCAGATCTGCGAGGAGCCGGTGCCGGTGGCCGCAGAGCCCTGCACGGTGAACTTGTAGCCGAAGGTACCGCTGTCGGCGAGGCTGTCGCCCATGACCTTCACGGAGGTCACGCGCGCCGCCGGCGTGGTGTCGGAACCGCCGCCGCCGCAGGCCGCGAGCATGCAGGCCGCGGCCACCACGGACCAGGACGCTCTGTTGTAAATGGTTCTAGAGATCACGTTCGCTCCGTCAAGGTAGTTGGAAAAAAGCACGGTCGTGCGCTTTATGGAGACTCATGGTAATCCCGTGACCATGGCGCACAGGGCAGGGGAATCACCGATACCGCATCCCGGTTTCCGGGGAACGGCCGCGTCGGAAACCCGCGCACGAAACTCGGCCGTGCAGATGGTATCCCGCTGGCGCCCGTCCGTCTCGTCCCGCCGCCTCAGCGCTCCGACGCGGCCCATTCCACCAATGCCTCCATCGCCGGGCGGGCCGCCGCGGCATTCGGGTGGTTGGCGATGGCCACGACCACGTAGCGCCGGCCGCCCGCGGCGTGCACGAAGCCGGCGAGCGCGGAGGCATCGCGCAGCGTGCCGGTCTTGAGGTGCGCCGCCCGGGTGGCGCGGCCCATGGCGGAGCGGCGCAGCGTGCCGTCCACGCCGGCGATCGGCAGGGACGACAGCAGCTCCGGCATGACCGGCGACGCCCAGGCCGCCTGCAGCATGCGCGCCAGCGACGCCGCGCTCACGCGCGCCTCGCGGCTCAGGCCGGCGCCGTTGTCCAGCACCGGGGGCTCGGTGCCGGGAACGCGCTGGCGCCACCACTGGTCCACCGCATTGCGCGCGCCGTCGAACGTGCCGGTGCCGTTCTTCTGCAGGGCGATGGTCAGGAAGACCTGCTGCGTCATCACGTTGTTGCTGTATTTGTTGATGGCGCGCACCGCCTCCGCGAGCGGCGGAGACGACACGGTGAACGCCGGTGCGAGCCCCGGCGGCACCCGGCCGTCGCGCACGCTGCCCGTGAGCTTGCCCCCCAGATCGCGCCAGAGGCCTTCGATCGCCCGGGCGGCGAAGCCCTGCGGATCGGGCGGTGCCACCGACCAGGTGCGCTCCCCGCAGGCCGCGGGATAGACGCCCTGGAACACCACCCGCCCGGCTTCGGCGCCCGCGGGGGTCTCGGGCCGGAGCGCCGCACGCCAGTCGCCGCACTCGGTGCCGGGGGCGGCCAGGGGCACCGTCTCCGGCCACGGAGCGCCGGCGAGCGGCGGCTCGGCATGCACGCGCGCGACGCCAGCCGCCGCATCCGGCACGAAGGTCAGCGCGACCGATTTGAAGTTGACGAGCAGCGCGTCGGGCGATGCGTTGTAGGGCCGCAGGGGCTCGCCGTCGAACTGCGCGGCATCGTGCGCGGGCAGTTCGAAAGCGCTGCGGTCGAGCACGATGTCGCCCAGGATGACCTGCACGCCCTGGGCCTGCAGGCGCCGCAGCAGCAGCCAGAGGCGCTCCACCACCAGTTGCGGATCGCCCACGCCGCGGAGGTAGACGTTGCCGCGCAGCGCGCCGGCCTGAGGGCGCGCGTCGAGGTACACGGGCGTGTCCCAGGTGTAGGCCGGGCCCAGCAGCTCCAGCGCCGCATAGGTGGTGACGAGCTTCATCACCGAGGCGGGGTTCATGGGCTCCTGCGCGCGCCAGGCGAGGCGGGCGGGCTGGCGCCCATCGGCATCCGCCACCACGAAGGACACGGCCTCCGGCGGAACCTTGGCACGCTGCAGGGCGGCGGCCACGGCGGGCGGCAGTGCGTTGTCCGCCGAGCGCACCACGAGGGCCGGGCGCGCGGCGGGCGCGGCCGTGGCCTTTCGGGCGAGCTCCTGGGCTTGCGCGTGCACGAGGGGGGCCAGGCACAGCGCCCAGCCGGCCGCGCGGGCGAGCCGCCGCAGCAGGCCGGCGCTCGCGCGCTGCGGTCCGTGGAGGGCGTCAGGTGCGGGCAGGCCGCGGGAGTGAGATGGACGGAGGCAGTCGGGGCGGGGATCGAGGGGGTTCGGCGGAGGCATGGGAGGAAGTCTAGAGCGGCAGCACCCGAAGACATGTCCCGGCGCGCGCCTGGCCATGGCGCTGGGCGGATAATGCCGATCCTCCTGCCCGCGCGTCCTGCCCAGGCGTCCGCCGCGCCCCCTGCCGGTAGAGCGGACGGCCGCGCCGTCGATGGCACGGGCGGCGCATCCGCCATGGCCGCCCGCGCAGGCCGTTCGGAGATTTCCCCCGCCCCGCCCACCCCCACGCCATGCACCTGCTCGCCTTCGATACCAGCACCGACACCCTGTCCATCGCCGTCCAGCGGCCGGCGGCGGACGGCGCCGTGCAGACGTGGGAGCGCAGCGCGCCCGGCGGCGCCCAGGCATCCGCCGGGCTGCTGCCGGCGATCCGGGGCCTGCTGGCGGAGGCCGGGCTGTCGTTCGACACCCTGGATACGATCGTGTTCGGCCGGGGCCCCGGTTCGTTCACCGGGCTGCGCACCGCCTGCTCGGTGGCCCAGGGGCTCGCGTTCGGCGCGCGTGGCGGCCAGGGCGTGCCCGTGCTGCCGGTGGACACGCTGCTCGCGGTGGCCGAGGAGGCCCGCGCCGTGCACGGCTGCATGCGCGTGGTGGCGGTGCTCGACGCCCGCATGGACGAGGTCTACGCGGCGCGCTACGCATGGCAGGCGGGCACGGGTTGGCAGGCGGCGCAGGAGGGCGATGCGTTCGGCCTGTATGCGCCCGAGGCCGTTGCGGTGCCGGAAGGCTACGCCGTGGCCGGCAATGCCCGCGCCGCCTACGGCGAGCGCCTGGCGCCCGGCGTGCCTGCGGCCGCGCACGTGGCCGCGCTGCCCACCGCGGCCGCCCTGCTGCGCCTCGCCCCGGCACTGCTGGCGGCGGGCGGCGCGGTGCCGGCCGCCGGCGCGCTGCCGCGCTACGTGCGCGACAAGGTGGCTCAGACCACGGCCGAGCGGGCCGCCGCGCGCGAAGCCGCGGCGGCGACCGCGCCCCCTTCCGCCGGCGGGCCGTCTTCCGTATCCTCGCAGGCATGAGCGCTACCCTGCATGCCCCGGACGAGGTCCGTTTCGAGCCGCTCACGCTCGGGCGGCTCGATGCGCTGCTGGACGTGGAGCAGCAGGCCTATTCCCACCCCTGGACGCGCGGCAATTTCACCGACGCGCTCGCCGCGGGCTACGAGGCGCCGCTGCTGGTGGCGGGCGACGGCGCGTTGATCGGCTACTTCGTGGCCATGCGCGGCGTGGACGAGGTGCACCTGCTCAACCTGACCGTCGCGCCCGTCCATCAGCGCCAGGGCTGGGCACGCGTGCTGCTCGACGCGCTGGCGCTCTGGGCGCGCGGCCAGCGGGCCCAGTGGCTCTGGCTGGAAGTGCGCGTGAGCAACCAGCGCGCCCGCGACGTGTACCTGGCCCACGGCTTCCGCGTCGTGGGTGAACGCAAGCGCTACTACCCCGCCGCGGACGGCGGCCGCGAAGACGCCATCGTGATGAGCCGTCCCCTATGAGCCTCGACATCGACGCCCGCCAGCGAGCCATGCTGGCCGAAATGGGCATCACCGTGTGGCAGCCCGCCGCACCGGCCGCGGAGCCCTCGCATGCGACCGCGCCTTCCGCGGCACCTGCGGCGGCGCCACCGGTCCTGGCGGCTCCTGTCCGTCCGCAGGCCGGCGCGGGGCCGGCACCCGTGGACGTTCCGCCCGCACCGGCTGGCGCAGCCCCGGCGCGCGGCCCGTCTTCCGCGGTGCCCGCCCCGGCTTCCGCCAACCCGGCCCCGCCCGTGCCGGGGCACAGGCCGTCGGACGCCACGGCGGCCCCCGCCCTGCGGCTGCATGCGCCGCTGCCGCTCTATCCGCAGGCCGACCCCGGCGCCACGCCGGTCGAACTGGGTTCCGGCTGGCTCGTGGTGGCAGAGAGCGCGGCACCCGAGGCGCCGCTCACGGGCGATGCCGGCAAGCTGCTGGACAACATGCTGCGCGCGATGCGGCTGCACCGGCATCCGCGCACGCATTTCGCCGCCGTCGAGCGCGCGGCACCCGGCGCCTCGCCAGATGCCCAGGAGGCGGCCGAGGCGCTGCAGGGCGCCATCGCCACGCTGCGGCCCGCGATGGTGCTGGTGCTGGGCCTGTCCGCCGCACGCGCGGTGCTGGGCAGCCGCGAGCCGCTCGGGCGGCTGCGCGCCACGGTGCACCGGTTGCCGGACGGCACGCCCGCGGTGGTCACCTACGACCCGGCCTACCTGCTGCGCGCACCCGACGCCAAGGCCGCCGCCTGGGCCGACCTGTGCCGGGCGCTCGGGCAGGTGCGCAACGCCGCCGCGGGCACGGTGCCGCCCTCCGCGCCGGAAGCCGCCGGCAACGACTGATCCGAAGGCCGCGGGTCGGCGCTGGCCGAGGCTTTGGGCCCGCCGCGCCACGCCGTCCCGCGTCCGTGTCTGACATGCCGCAGTCACACGGCGGCTCTGCCGCGGTGCGATAATTCGAGGCTTGCTTTTTTGGAGAAAGCTCCGTGGAAACCTACCCCAGTCGGTAGCTTTCAACTCCCGGCATGCCCAGGGCCTTCGGGGGGTTGAAAGCACCCTTCCGTCCTCCCTTCGCCCACGGCGCGCCCGCGCCACCCCACCGGGAACGAGCCCATGCTCAACATCTTCACGCTCGCCAACGGCCGCCTCGTCCAGGAAGAAATCGAATCCCTGGAAGAGCTGGCCCGCTTCCAGCCGATCTGGGTGGACCTCGAATCGCCCACGCTCGAAGAAAAGCGCTGGATCAAGCAGCACTACGGCCTGCAGATCCCCGCGGACGCGATGGACGAGGACATCGAGGAATCCGCCCGCTTCTACGAGGAAGACAACGGCGAGCTGCACATCCGCAGCGACTTCCTGATCGACGACGAGGACAACCCGCGCTCGGTGCGCGTGGCCTTCATCCTCAACCTCGTCAACGACACGCTCAAGAGCAAGGGCGTGCTGTTCTCCATCCACGACGAAGACCTGCCCGTCTTCCGCCTGCTGCGCATGCGCGCGCGCCGCGCCCCGGGCCTGATCGAGGATGCGAAGGAAGTGCTGCTCAAGCTGTTCGACCTGGACGCGGAATACTCCGCCGACACGCTGGAAGGCATCTACGACGAGCTGAAGGAAGTGAGCACCCAGGTGCTCTCGGGCGACGTGACCGACGCGCGCGCCGGCGAGGTGCTGGCGGCCATCGCGCGCCAGGAGGACCTGAACGGCCGTATCCGCCGCAACGTGATGGACACGCGCCGCGCCGTGAGTTTCATGATGCGTAGCAAGATGCTCAACGCCGAGCAGTTCGAGGATGCGCGCCAGATCCTGCGCGACATCGAGTCGCTGGACAACCATACGGCGTTCCTGTTCGACAAGATCAACTTCCTGATGGACGCCACGGTCGGCTTCATCAACATCAACCAGAACAAGATCATCAAGATCTTCTCGGTGGCGAGCGTCGCGCTGCTGCCGCCCACGCTGATCGCGAGCGTGTACGGGATGAACTTCCAGTTCATGCCGGAGCTGCAGTGGACCTATGGCTATGCCTACGGCATCGCGCTGATGGTGGCGAGCGCCGTGGGGCCGATGTGGTACTTCCGCAAACGCGGCTGGCTGAAATGAAGCCCCCCTGAGGCGCTGCGCGCCTTCCCCCCAGGGGGACGACGCCAGCGGCCCGGCGGAGCCGGTTCCACGGCGTCTGCTGGCCCGGGCCGCGCCTTCTGCAGGATGCGGGGAAGCATCGAAGGCTGTCGCATCACGCTGTGGATTGGCAATTCCCTTGTTTAAAGCATTTGCAGGAAGCGGCGGATGATGCGGTCCGCGTAGCGCGCGGCCACGGTCTCGACGAAGCGGGCGAAGTCCACGTGGGCGGTGTCGTCGGCGCGGTCGGAGATGGTGCGCACGGCAGCGAAGGACACACGGTAGTCCGCGCAGACCTGGGCGACCGCGGCGCCTTCCATCTCCACGGCCAGCACGTCGTGGCTCGCCGCGCGCAGGGCATCGCACAGGGCCTGGGCACCCGTGGCGGTGGAAACGAACAGGTCGCCGCTGGCGACGAGGCCGGTGTGGCGCCGGGGCGCGCGCGGGGCGCTCTCCGTGCCGCCGGCCGGCATGCCCAGGCTCGGTGCCGGGGCCGGTGCCCCATCCAAATCCAGGAGGCAGTCCCCCACCGCCGCCGAAAGCAGGCTCGTCAGGCGCGGATCGCACGCCAGCCGGGCGCGCCCGTAGCCGGGAAGCTCCCAGCGCGGGAAGAGCGGCGAGGCGTCCATGTCGTGCTGCAGGTAGTCGTGCGCGACCACCACGTCGCCCACCTGTACGCCGTCGCCCAGGCCGCCCGCCACGCCCGTGAACACGATGCGCTCGGCGCCGAAGCGCTCGATCAGCGCCGTGGCGGTGGTGGCCGCCGCCACCTTGCCGATGCCGGACAGGGCCAGCACCACCTCCTGCCCTTCCAGCATGCCGCAGTGGAACGTCCTGCCGGCGTGCACGACGCGTTCCGGCGCCTGCAGGGCGGACGAGAGACCGGCCTGCTCTTCGGGCAGGGCGCTGAGAATGGCGATTCGGAGCATGGAAAGCGACGCCGTGGCCGGCGGGGGAAACGAAAGACGAAAAAAAGCCGGCGGCACTGCGCCGCCGGCCGCTGGGCGAACGGCCCGGTCAGGCCTTCTTGCTGTCGCGCAGTTCGCGGCGCAGGATCTTGCCCACGGGCGTCTTGGGCAGCGATTCGCGGAACTCGATCAGGCGCGGCTGCTTGTAGCCGGTGAGGTTGGACTTGCAGAACTCGCGCACCTGGGCCTCGGTCAGCTCCGGGTCTTTCTTGACGATCACGAGCTTCACGGCCTCGCCGGTCTTCTCATCGGGCACGCCCACCACCGCGCACTCCATCACGCCGGGCAGCGCGGCCACCACGTCCTCCACTTCGTTCGGGTAGACGTTGAAGCCGCTGACCAGCACCATGTCCTTCTTGCGGTCCACGATCTTGAAGAAGCCGCGCTCGTCCATGGTGCCGATGTCGCCGGTCTTGAAGTAGCCGTCCTCGGTCATGACCTTGGCCGTCTCGTCGGGGCGCTGCCAGTAGCCGGCCATGACCTGAGGGCCGTGGATGACGATCTCGCCGGCGCGGCCGGGCTCGGTCACCGTGCGGCCTTCGTCGTCGATGAGCTTCATGCGCGTGCTCGGAAGGGGTACGCCGATGGTGCCGGTGTACTCCTTCGTGGTGACGGGATTGCAGCTCGCCGAAGGGCTGGTCTCCGACAGGCCGTAGCCCTCGCAGATGGGGCAGCCGGTCTTGTCGAGCCACAGGCGCGCCACCGCGCTCTGCACGGCCATGCCGCCGCCGACGGACACTTTCAGGTTCTTCCAGTCCACCGTGTTGAAGTCGGGGTGGTTGGCCAGGCCGTTGAACAGCGTGTTCACGGCCGGGAAGCTGTGGAAGGTGTGGCCCGAGAGCTCCTTGAGAACCGCGGCGAGGTCGCGCGGGTTGGGGATCAGGATGGTCTTGGCGCCGGTGCGCATGGCCAGCATCATGTTCGCGGTGAACGCGAAGATATGGTAGAGCGGCAGCGCGCAGACGCTCGCGGGCTGCACGCCCTCCGGAATCTTGCGCATCGCGGGCTCGTTCCAGGCCTCCGACTGCAGCACGTTGGCGATCAGGTTGCGGTGCAGCAGCACGGCGCCCTTGGACACCCCCGTGGTGCCGCCCGTGTACTGCAGCAGCGCGACGTCGTCGGGCCGCAGGTCGGGCTTCTGCAGGGTGCCGCGCGCGCCCTTGGCGACCGCATCGTTGAAGCGCACGGCGCCCGGCAGCGAGAAGGCCGGCACCAGCTTCTTCACCTTGCGCACCACGTAGTTCACGACCAGGCCCTTGAGCAGGCCCAACTGGTCGCCCATGGCGCAGAGCACCACGTGCTGCACCTGCGTCGCGCCGATGCAGGCCTGCAGCGTGGCGGCGAAGTTCTCGACGATGATGATCGCCTTCGCGCCCGAGTCCTTGAGCTGGTGCTCGAGCTCACGCGGCGTGTAGAGCGGGTTCACGTTCACGGCCACGAAACCGGCGCGCAGGATGGCCGCGATCGCGACCGGGTACTGCGGCACGTTGGGCATCATCACTGCCACCCGGTCGCCGCGCGCGAGCCCGAGCCCCTGCAGGTAGGCGGCCAGCTGGCGGCTCTGTACCTCGGTCTGGGCGAAGCTGATGTCCTTGCCCATGAAGCTATAGGCAGTGCGGTCCGCATGCTTCTGGAAGGCTTCTTCCATCAGGGCGACGAGCGACGGGTACTGCGCCGGATCGATGTCGGCCGGTACGCCCTCGGGGTACGCGGCAAGCCACGGACGGTCGTTCATGCTGTATGTCTCCAGAACCTGCTGTTACACGAAAAAAAAGAATTCGCATTCTCGTCGCCCGGGCCGCCGGCGCGTGACTGGGCTTACCCCTAGGGAATTCCTGTACGGATCATCGCGTACGGGGCCTTCGGGGAACCGGGCGGCGCGCGGCGCATGGGCCGCGCCGCACGGCGCCGCCTCAGTGGGCCCTCACTGCGCCGCGGGGGTCGCGGGAGCAGCCGCCGGAGCAGCCGGGACCACCGGGACCGCGGGGGCGGGCGGCACCACGGGCGCAGCAGGCGCCGCGGAAACCGCCGGAGCCACGGGAACCACGGGCGTCGCAGGGGTGGCGGTAGCGGCGGTGGCCTTGCCCGTGGCAGGCACTGCAGGGTTCTTGATGGGCACGGGGAACGCCGGGAACACGAAGCGGCCGTCCATCATCGAGACGCTCAGGCGCGCGGCGTCCGCCAGCTGGCGGCTCCATTGGAAAGCCGGACGCCCGGCCTCGAGGAATTCGTCGTTGTTGCGCGTCTCGGGGCGCAGCAGGCTCTGGGAGGCCACCACGTCCACCGAGATGAAGGCGCCGCCGTCGTTGGCGTAGCGGTACAGGATGTGCGAATACGGCACGCCCGGCGAGAACTTCTGCTGCGCCATCCATTGCGACACGGCGGGGCGGTTGCGCGCGAGGTAGTTGTCCGTGTCGGCGCGGCGCCGGTAGCGCAGGCAGTCGGCTCGGGCCGGGCTGCCGCGGGTGAAGTCCTCGACGAACACCCCGTCCTGCGGCCGGCAGGGCAGCGTCCAGAGCGTGGTGTCGCGCGGGTAGTTGGTGGCGTTGGTCTGCACGAAGACCAGGGCCAGCAGCGGCCGGTCCTTGCCGGGGCCGCGCAGGCCCAGCACGGTGCTGTCCATGGGCAGGTCGTCGGCGACGTCGTCCGGCAGCACGTCGACGACGAAGTGGCCGCGCTGCAGCACTTCCCAGTCGCCGGCCGGCATGTCGACCTGGGCACGGCCCACCTGCGGAAGCGAAGGCTGCACCGGAGCGCAGGCCGCGAGCGTCAGCAGAACGGCGGCAGCGGCGGCGATCGGAAGGCACCGGCCCGCGCGCGCGGGCAGGGACGGGAAGGACGGCTTTTTCACGGGGACGGGCGGCTCGGAAAAGAAAGGAAAGCGGAAGGACCGCGGACCGGCCCGGGCACCGGGGCGGCGTTGTCGCGGCCCGGGCCCGGCGGCAGAAACGGAAGCTTAACCCGAACCCGCCGCACCGGCCCCGCCCGGCCGGATGCCGTGCCGGCGCGGGTCAGTTCACGACCTGGGCCAGCGCGCCCGAGGCGTAGAGGCCGGCCATGTCCTGCAGGCTGCGGCCCTTGATCTTCGCGCCCTGGCCTTCGCAGCCGAACTCGACGTAGCGCTGCTTGCAGATCTGCTTGGCGGCTTCGCGGGCGGGCTTGAGCCACTCGCGCGCGTCGAACTTGTCGGGGTTCTCGGCCAGGAACTTGCGCACCGCGCCGGTCATCGCGAGGCGGATGTCGGTGTCGATGTTGATCTTGCGCACGCCGTACTTGATGGCTTCCTGGATCTCCTGCACCGGCACGCCGTAGGTTTCCTTGATCTTGCCGCCGTACTGGTTGATGATGGCCAGCAGCTCCTGCGGCACTGAGGACGAGCCGTGCATCACCAGATGGGTGTTGGGGATGCGGGCGTGGATTTCCTTCACGCGGCTGATCGCCAGGATGTCGCCCGTGGGCGGGCGGCTGAACTTGTAGGCGCCGTGGCTGGTGCCGATGGCGATCGCCAGCGCGTCGAGCTGCGTGGCCTGCACGAACTGCGCGGCCTCTTCGGGGTCGGTCAGCATCTGGCTGTGGTCCAGCTTGCCCTCGGCGCCGATGCCGTCTTCCTCGCCGGCATCGCCGGTTTCCAGGTTGCCCAGGCAGCCGAGTTCGCCCTCCACCGTCGCGCCGACCTTGTGGGCCATGGCCACGACCTTCTGCGTGACGTCGACGTTGTAGTCGAACGAGGACGGCGTCTTGCCGTCGGACATCAGGGAGCCGTCCATCATCACCGAGCCGAAGCCCAGGTTCAGCGCGCCCTGGCAGACCTCGGGGCTGGTGCCGTGGTCCTGGTGCATCACCAGGGGGATGTGGGGGTACATCTCGGTGGCGGCCAGGATCAGGTGCTTGATGAAGGGTTCGCCGGCGTACTTGCGTGCGCCCGCGCTGGCCTGCAGGATCACCGGGGCGCCGACTTCGTCGGCCGCCGCCATCACCGCCTGTACCTGCTCCAGGTTGTTGACGTTGAAGGCGGGGATGCCGTAGCGGTTTTCCGCGGCATGGTCGAGCATTTCGCGCATCGAGACGAGAGGCATGGGGGTGGTTCCATTCAAGGGTGGGGATGGAGCGCCCGGCCCGTGCAGAGCGCACGGCGGGCCGGGTCATTCTCGGCGGGCCGGCGGTGGTAACCGCTTCGTAACCGGAGCATTTTAGCCGGGGGCACCCGCCCCCGCGGCAGTGCGCAGTTCCACCCGGTAACACGTCGTGAAAGGCGGGGGCGCCGACGCTTCCGCGAAGCGGCCGCCGTGCGCCTCGGCCACGCGGGCAATGATCTCGTGGCCCAGGTGCAGGCTGTCCACCGGCGCGCGGGCGGGGGCGGCGCCGCGGGCTGTGTCGTCCGCCGCGTCCGGCGGGCGGGAGGCGGGCACGGTGTCCAGGGCACGCCGGCCGTCGTCGCAGACCTGCAGCCAGCCGCCGCCCGCGCCCAGGGGGCCGGCCTGGATCTCCACGCGCGTGCCGAGGGGCGTGTGGCGCAGCGCGTTCTCTACCAGGTTGCGCAGCGCCATGTCGAGCAGCACGGCGTTGCCGCGCACGGGCACGGGCACGTCGGCCGCCACGCCCAGAGCGGCGCCGTGCTGCCAGGCGGCCTGCGCGAAATCGGCGGCGACGGCGCGCGCGAGTTCGGCGAGGTTGACCTCCGCCTCCAGCTCGTGCAGCCGCGTGCGGCTGGCCCGCGCCAGCGCCAGCAGCTGATTCAGAACGTGGCCGGCGCGCAGTGCGTCCTGGCCGATGCGCGCGAGCGCCTCCGCCTGGGCCGGGCCGTCCAGGCCGCCGCCCAGCGCCCGGGCCTGCAGCACGATGGACGACAGCGGCGTGCGCAATTCGTGCGCCACCTCGTTGGCCAGGCGGCGCTCGCGCACCAGTGCCTCCTGCTGGCGGTCGAGCAGCGTGTTGATGGATGCGACGACCGATTCGAACTCGCGCGGCGTCTCGCCGGTGGACAGGCGCCCGGCGCCGGCCACGTCCAGCGCGGCCACGTCGTGCGACAGGGTGTAGAGCGGCCGCAGGCCGCGCCGCACCGCGAAGCCCAGCACCAGCATCACCACGGGCAGCAGCCACAGGCCGGGCTGCACCATCTGCGCGGCGATGTCCTCGGCGAGGTCGTCGCGCTCCTCCATGTCGAGCAGCACGGCCACCTTGCGCGAGCGCGGGCCGTCCCATTGCGAGAAGCTGCGCCAGGGCGTGGACTTCTGCCCCAGGTGCAGGGTGGCGAAGCCCTCGGGCACGTCGAAGGGCGGCAGCGGGGCCTCGCCGCTGTGCGAGAGCATGCGGCCGTCGGCATCCCACTGCACGACTTTCAGCGACTGCTGGTAGTCGTGCGCCCGCAGCCAGGGCGTGGGGGCGCGCTGGGTGGCATCGGCCGGGTCCACCGTCTCGCCGGGCCGCAGGTTGAGCAGCAGGGCCGCGACGCTGGCGAGGTGGCCGTCGGTGAGCTCGTCGGCTTCTTCGATGCCGGTGAGGTAGGCCATGCCGACGAAGGTGGCCCACACGACCAGCAGCGCGCCGAGCGTCCAGAGCACCAGGCGGCGCGTGAGCGAGGGAATGCGCGCGGCAGCGCGCGGCGGTGCGGGGGCCATGGCGCCGGTCACTCCCACGGAACGAAGTAGCCCACGCCGCGCATGGTCTGGATGCGCTCGCTGCCGAGCTTCTTGCGCAGGTGGTGGATGTGCACCTCGATGGCGTTGCTCTCCACCCCGCTCTGCCAGTTGTAGAGGCGCTCCTCGATCTGCTGGCGCGAAAGCACGCGCCCGCGGGCGTCGAGCAGCACCAGCAGCACGGAGAATTCGCGCGGCGACATCTCCACCGGCTGCCCGGCACGCCGCACGGTGCGCGCCGCCGGATCGAGTTCGATGTCGTGCACGCGGATCACGGGCGAGGCGCGCCCCGCGGCGCGGCGCAGCAGGGCGCGCAGACGCGCTTCCAGTTCGTCCACGTCGAACGGCTTGGCCAGGTAGTCGTCGGCGCCCTGGTCCAGTCCCGCGATGCGCTGGCGCACCTGGTCGCGTGCGGTCAGGATGAGCACGGGCGTGGCCGGGTCCGGCAGCTTGCCGGGCTGGCCCGGCGCGGCGGGCGGCGCCGCGCGCAGCCGCGTGAGCAGTTCGCCGCCGTCGCCGTCGGGCAGGCCCAGGTCCAGCAGGACGGCGTCGAACCGCTCGGTCCGCAGTGCGCTCCAGGCCGGGGCGATGCCGCCGCACACGTCCACCGCATAGCCGCGCTGCTGCAGGTTGGCCCGCAGGCCCGCGGCGATGCCGTCATCGTCTTCGACTACGAGGATTCTCATGGCGCGATTGTGGCGGTGCCCGCGGCGCGGCGCCACCCATCCGCAGGGCGTGGTGCTGCGAGCGCCCGGGGAGCCGAAGCGGAGCGTGCCGTGGGGTCATTAAGACGGCGTTAATGCGCGCTCCCTAAGGTCGCGCTCCATGCTTTCCGCGCACTCCTCCACCGCCCCGCTGCCCCCCGCCACCCTCCGAGGGTCCGCGGGCACCCTGTTCTGGACCCTGGCCTGCCTGGGCCTCATCGCCGCCTGGGACGCCACCGCGTTCGATACCGCGCTCGCGCGCATCTTCGGCAACGCCGGCGGGTTCCCGCTGCGCGACGACTGGTTCTTCGTGGCCGTGATGCACGAGGACGCGCGGCGCGCGGGCTGGGTGCTGATGGTGCTGCTGGCCGCCTCGGTGTGGTGGCCGGTGGGCTGGATGCGCCGGCTCGCCACCGCGGACCGCATGCAGATGGCGGCCAGCGCCCTGCTCGCGCTCGCCGTGATCGCGGTCTTCAAACGGGCCAGCGCCACCAGCTGCCCATGGGACCTGGCCGAGTTCGGCGGCGTGGCCCGGTACGTCTCGCACTGGTCGCACGGCGTGTTCGACGGCGGCGGCGGCCATTGCTTCCCGGCGGGCCATGCCGCTGCCGGCTTCGCGTTCCTCGGCGGCTACTTCCCGCTGCGCCGCCGGCTGCCGCGCGTGGCCCGCTGGTGGCTGGCCGCCTCGCTCGCCGCGGGCTTCACGCTCGGACTGGCGCAGCAGGCGCGCGGTGCGCACTTCATGAGCCACACGCTGTGGACGGCCTGGCTGTGCTGGACCACGGGCTGGGCCTGCGATCTGGCGATGGCCGCGCTGCGGCGCCTGCGCGCCCAGCCAGGCGCTCCGCTGCCCGACGGCATCGACGCGGGCCGGTGATGGACGGCCTCGACACCACCCTCTTCCTGGCGCTGAACGCCACGGCCGCCACGCCGCCGGGCGTCATCGCCGCCGCGCGCTGGCTGTCGGAAGACCTGCCCGTGTTCGCCGGCCTGTTGCTGCTGCTGGAACTCGCGCGCGGGCTGCCGGCCACGCGCCGCGCCGCCGTCTGCGGGCTGCTGTCGATGCTGCTGGCGTGGTGCGTCGTGCGGGGCTTCCGCGAGCTGGTGCATATTCCCCGGCCGGCCGCGCTCGGCCTGGGGATGCAGTGGATCGAGCACGGGGCCCGCCCGGGCTTCCCGAGCATGCATGCGGCCGCGGCCTTCGCGCTGGCGCGCGGCTTCGTGCGCGGGCTGGGACGCGGCACGCCGCCGGTCTGGCGGTGGCTGGCCTACGGGGTCGCGGCGTCCGTCGCCTGGAGCCGCCTGTGCCTGGGCGTGCACATGCCGTCGGACGTGGTGGCCGGTGCGCTGGTGGGCGTGGCCTGCGCCTGGCCCGCCCAACGGATGGTGCGGGCGTGGATCAGCCGGCGCGGCAGATCTTCAGCATATTGGTTCCGCCGGGCGCGCCCATCGGCTCTCCGCAGGTGATCACGTAGAGGTCGCCCTGCTGCACGATGTTGCGGCTCTTGAGGTGGCCCTCGGCCTGCTCCAGGGCCGTGTCGCGGTCCACACTCGTGTCCATGAGCAGCGGGCGCACGTTGCGGTACATCGCCATCTTGCGCTGCGTCGCCACCTTGGGCGTGAGCGCGTAGATCGGGATGTGGATGCGGTGGCGGCTCATCCAGAGCGCGGTGGAGCCGCTGTCCGTCAGGGCCACGAGCGCCTTGGCGCCCAGGTGGTGCGCCGTGAACAGCGCGCCCATGGCGATGGACTGGTCGATGCGGCCCAGCGTCTGCCCCGTGAAGTCCGAATCGCGCTCGGGGTCTTCGGCGGCCTCGGCGGCGGCGCAGATCTTGGCCATTTCCTCCACCGTCTCCAACGGGTAGCGGCCGGCGGCCGTCTCGGCGCTGAGCATCACGGCGTCGGTGCCGTCGAGCACCGCGTTGGCCACGTCGCTCACCTCGGCACGCGTGGGCACCGGGTTGGTGATCATGCTCTCCATCATCTGCGTGGCGGTGATGACGACCTTGTCCATGTCGCGCGCCATGCGGATCATCTTCTTCTGCAGCGCGGGCACGGCGGCGTTGCCCACTTCGACGGCCAGGTCGCCGCGCGCGACCATGATGCCGTCGGACACGCGCAGGATCTCCTCCAGGCGCGGCACGGCCTCGGCGCGCTCGATCTTCGCGATCAGGCCCGGCTTGTGGCGGAATTCGGCGGCGGCCACGTTGCAGAGCTGGCGCGCCATCTCCATGTCGGTGGCGTTCTTGGGGAAGCTCACGGCCACGTAGTCGGCCTGGAAGCCCATGGCGGTCTTGATGTCCTCCATGTCCTTGGCCGTGAGCGCGGGCGCCGTGAGGCCGCCGCCCTGCTTGTTGATGCCCTTGTTGTTCGACAGCTCGCCGCCCACGCGCACGGTGGTGAGCACCTGTTCGCCGCGCACCGCGTTCACCGTGAGCACGATGAGGCCGTCATTGAGCAGCAGCACGTCGCCGGGCCGCACGTCGCGGGGCAGCTCCTTGTAGTCCAGGCCCACGCCGGCCCCGTCGCCCAGCTCGGTGCGCGAGGCATCGAGCACGAAGGCCGCGCCAGGCTCCAGCCACACCTTGCCCTCGGCGAACTTGCCCACGCGGATCTTGGGGCCCTGCAGGTCCGCCATGATCGCCACCTCGCGGCCCGCGCGCTGGGCCGCGGCGCGCACCTTCTCGGCGCGGTCGATGTGGTCCTGCGCCGTGCCGTGGCTGAAGTTGAGCCGCACCACGTTCACGCCCATGGCGATCATCCGCTCCAGCAGGACCGGATCGCTCGACGCGGGCCCCAGGGTGGCGACGATCTTGGTGGCTCGGCGGATGCGCATGGGTGGGTCTCCTTGTTGAATGCGTTCGATGTAATCCGGTTTCAATTCTGGCACGAATGCGGTTACATGGCGGTTTCATGCGGACCTGACCCCGTCGGCCGCTCCGCTCCGGCTCCGGGCAGCGCTCAGCCGCGCATCAGCGCCTCGATCTCGTCCGCCTCCACCGGCACGTCGCGCGTGATCAGCTCGCAGCCGCCTTCGGTGACGATCGCGTCGTCCTCGATGCGGATGCCGATGTGGTGGAACGCCTCCGGCACGCCGGGCGCCGGACGGATGTAGAGGCCCGGCTCGATGGTGAGCACCATGCCGGGGCGCAGGATGCGGCTGGGGCGGTGGGTGATGGTTTCGCCCGAGAGCGGGTCGCGGCGCTCGCTCTCCCCGCCCACTTCCGACGGCTCCACGTAGCTGCCGCAGTCGTGCACGTCCATGCCCAGCCAGTGGCCGGTGCGGTGCATGTAGAACGGGAAATACGCACGCTGCTCGATCACGTCCTGCGCGGAGCCGTACTTCGACTTGTCGAGCAGCCCCAGGTCCAGCAGGCCCTGCGAGAGCACGGCCACGGTGGCGTCGTGCGGGTCGTTGAAGCGCGCACCGGCCTTGGTGGCGGCCACGGCCGCGTGCTGGCTCGCGAGCACCAGGTCGTACACGTCGCGCTGCGGCCCGGTGAAGCGCCCGTCGGCCGGGAAGGTGCGGGTGATGTCGCTGGCGTAGCCATGAAGTTCGCAGCCCGCGTCGATCAGCACCAGCTCACCCGCGCGCACGGGCGCGGCGTCGGCGCGGTAGTGCAGCACGCAGGCGTTGGCGCCGGCCGCGACGATGGAGTTGTACGCCACCGCCTGCGAGCCGTGGCGGCGGAATTCGTGCAGCAGCTCGGCGTCGAGGTGGTATTCGCGCACGTCCTCGCCGGCCCGCAGCATGCGCGCGCTGCATTGCATCGCACGGATGTGGGCGCCGGCGCTGATGCGGGCGGCGCGGCGCATCACGTCCTGTTCGTGCGCATCCTTCACGAGCCGCATTTCGTCGAGCAGCGTGCAGAGATCCCCCTGCTGCGCCGGGCACAGCGCGCCGAAGCGCACGCGGGCCCGCACCTTCTGCAGCCAGCCCTCCACGCGCGCGGCCAGGCCCTCGTGCGTGGCGAACGGGAACCACACCCGCTCGCGGTTCTCCAGCAGCCGCGGCAGCAGCACCTCCAGCTGCGTGACCGGATGGGCCGCATCCACGCCCAGCGCCTCCACGGCCGCATCAGGGCCCAGGCGGTAGCCGTCCCAGATTTCGCGCTCCAGGTCCTTGGGCTGGCAGAACAGCGTGGCCTGCCCCTCGGACGTCAGCACCAGCCAGGCCTGCGGCTCGGTGAAGCCGGTGAGGTAGTGGAAGTAGCTGTCGTGGCGGTAGAGGTAGTCGGTGTCCCGGTTGCGCAGGCGCTCGGGCGCCGTGGGCACGATGGCGATGCCGCCCTCGCCCAGCAGGGAGGCGAGGTGGGCGCGGCGGCGGGCGTAGGAGGGGATAAGGGCGGTCATCGTTCGGTCTGCCTTGGTTTTGGATGCGGATCGGGAAATGCCGGCGGATTTGGGGCGGTGCCCCGCTTGGCATTCATACGGATCAGGTTCTACCACCGACGCGGCCGCCCCGGCTGCGGCGGGGCCATGCATGGCGCATGCCAGCCACCCTGGTCGGCACGCGGCATTTCAGCGGTTCAACCCCGCCAGCCGCTCCGGCGTCCCCACGTCGGTCCACCGCCCGGTGTAGAGCGAGGCCGTGACGCGCCCCTCGGCCATCGCCCGGCGCAGCAGCGGCGCGAGCGGTGCGGCCACGCCGCCGGGGTTGCCCGCGGGGATGTCGCACCAGGGGGCCGAGAACAGTTCCGCCCGCAGCAGCGCGAGCGTGCTGTAGGTGTAGCGCGGGCCGGTGTCGTGCGCCGGCAGGTCGAGCGCGAGGCCCTCGGGCGAGAGACCGAAATCGCCGCGCGGGTGGTGCGGCGGGTTGGGCACGAGCCAGAGGTGGGCCAGCGCATCGCCGGCCGCGAAGGCCGCGGCGTCTTCCGCCGCGAAGTTGAAGTCGGGCGCGAACACGTCGCCGGCCGCGAGCCAGAACACGTCGGCCAGCTGCGGCAGCGCACGCGCGATGCCGCCCGCCGTCTCCAGCGCGCCGCCGAAGTCGCTGCCTTCGTGGGAGTAGGCGATCGACAGCGCCCCATCATCGCCCGCGGCCCCATCGCGCATGGTGAAGCGATCGCCGAACCGCTCGCCGATCTGCTCGCCCAGCCAGGCAGTGTTGACCACGGCCGAGCGCACGCCGGCCGCCGCCAGGGCCTGCAGGTGCCACTGCAGCAGCGGACGTCCCTGTACGGTGAGCAGTGGTTTGGGGGTGGCATCGGTCAGGGGGCGCATGCGCTCGCCCCGGCCCGCGGCCAGCAGCATGGCGGGGGGCTGCGCGCCTGCGGCGGCACGGGACGGAGCGGAGGAGATGTTCGTGGGTGGAGTCGTCATGTCATGCGGGACCGGTTGGTCAGGCAGCGCCGGGGCCCCAGGGCCGCCATCGCCGGGCGTGGCGGGCTCTCCACGCCGCAGTGCGTGCCGCTGCACGCCAGCCGGCTCGAAGAGCGCCAGCAGCGCATCCATCAGCGCATGGGCCCGCGCGGAATGGTCGCCGCCGAAGTTGCACACGTACACGTCGAGCGTGACCGCCTGGCGCTCGGGCCAGGTATGCAGGCACAGGTGCGATTCGGCCAGCAGCACCGTGGCGGTGACGCCGCCGGGCCCGTGCCGCGTGGCCGGAAAGGCGTGGAACAGCCGGCCGACGGCCTGCAGGCCGGCCGCCCGCACGGCGTCCAGGCAGGCTTGCCCCAGCGCGTCGGCATCGAGCAGCCAGTGCGGCGCGCAGCGGCAACCGTGGAGATCGGCGGTGAGGTGCAGGCCTTGCATCGCCCGCACTGTAGTGCAGGGCACGGGCATGCCGTGGGCAAACCAGGGGGTGGCCCGGTAAAATGCGCGGTTTTCCCTCCCCCAGCCCCTTCCGGAGCCGCCCCTGATGGCCAATTCTCAACAGATGGCGAATGCGATCCGCGCACTCGCAATGGATGCAGTTCAACAGGCCAATTCCGGCCATCCCGGCGCCCCGATGGGCATGGCCGACATGGCCGTCGCGCTGTGGAGCCGCCACCTGCGCCACAACCCGGCCAATCCGCAGTGGGCCGACCGCGACCGCTTCGTGCTCTCCAACGGCCACGGCTCCATGCTGCTGTACGCGCTGCTGCACCTCACGGGCTACGATCTGCCGATCGAGGAGCTGAAGAACTTCCGCCAGCTGCACAGCAAGACGGCCGGCCACCCCGAATACGGCATCACCCCCGGCGTGGAGACGACCACCGGCCCGCTGGGCCAGGGCATCACCAACGCCGTGGGCTTCGCGCTGGCCGAGAAGCTGCTGGCCCGCGAGTTCAACCGCAAGAACGGCGACGTGGACCACACCATCGTGGACCACCACACCTACGTGTTCCTCGGCGACGGCTGCCTGATGGAGGGCATCAGCCAGGAGGCGATCTCGCTGGCCGGCGCCTGGAAGCTGGGCAAGCTGATCGCGCTCTACGACGACAACGGCATCTCGATCGACGGCCAGGTCGCGCCCTGGTTCCTGGACGACACGCCGGGCCGCTTCCGCGCGAGCGGCTGGAACGTGATCGGCCCGGTCGACGGCCATGACGTGGAGGCCGTGGCCGCCGCCGTGCAGAGCGCCAAGACCAGCACCGACAAGCCCACCCTGATCGTCTGCAAGACCGCCATCGGCAAGGGCTCGCCCAACCGCGCCGGCACCTCCAAGGCCCACGGCGAACCGCTGGGCGCCGACGAGATCACGCTGACGCGCAACGCGATCGGCTGGAGCCACGTGCCCTTCGAGATCCCGGCCGAGGTGTATGCCGACTGGAACGCCAAGGACGCCGGCGCACAGGCCGAGTCCGACTGGCAGCAGCGCTTCGACGCCTACGCCGCCGCGTACCCCGAGCTGGCCGCCGAATTCCTGCGCCGCATGGCGGGCGACCTGCCCAAGCACTTCGCCCAGACCGCGGTGGACACCGTGGTGAACGCCCACACCAAGGCCGAGACCGTGGCCAGCCGCAAGGCCAGCCAGCTCGCGCTGGAAGCCTTCACGGCCGCCCTGCCCGAACTGCTCGGCGGCAGCGCCGACCTGACCGGCTCCAACCTCACCAACACCAAGAGCACGCCCGCGCTGCGCTTCGACGAGAACGGCGACGTGGTGCAGGTGGAAGTCAACACCGGCGGCGCGGAAACCGCCAAGCTGGGCGGCCGCCACATCAACTACGGCGTGCGCGAGTTCGGCATGGCCGCGATCATGAACGGCATCGCGCTGCACGGCGGCTTCATCCCCTACGGCGGCACCTTCCTCACGTTCAGCGACTACAGCCGCAACGCGATCCGCATGGCAGCGCTCATGAAGCTGCGCGTGGTGCACGTGTTCACGCACGACTCCATCGGCCTGGGCGAGGACGGCCCCACCCACCAGTCAATCGAGCATGCCGCCAGCCTGCGCCTGATCCCGGGCCTGGACGTCTGGCGCCCCGCCGACACGGCCGAGACCGCCGTGGCCTGGAGCGTGGCGCTGTCCAACCGCAACCGGCCCACCGCCCTGCTGCTGTCGCGCCAGAACCTCGCCTATGCCCCTAAGCGCGACCTGGGCGACATCTCGCGCGGCGCCTACGTGCTCTCCGAGCCGGCCGACGCAGGCCTCAAGAAGAAGCCCCAGGCGGTGATCATCGCCACCGGCTCCGAAGTGCAGCTGGCCCTGGCCGCGCAGAAACTGCTGGCCGAGAAGAAGATCGCCGTGCGCGTGGTCTCCATGCCCAGCACCACCACCTTCGACCGCGAAGACACGAAGTACAAGGCCAGCGTGCTGCCGGCCGGCGTGCCGCGCATCGCCGTGGAAATGGGCGTGACCGACGGCTGGTGGAAGTACGGCTGCGCCGCCGTGGTCGGCATCGACACCTTCGGCGAATCGGCCCCGGCCCCGGTGCTGTTCAAGCACTTCGGCTTCACCCCGGAGAACGTGGCCGATTCCGTGATGGTGGCGATCGGCGCTGCGCGGCTGAAGAAGCAGCCTGCCGCCAAGACGGCCCACTGACCCCCTCCCGCCCGCCGCGCCTGCACGCAGCGGGCGCGGCGTGGCAGACCCCGTTTTCGACTTTGCAACCTTGGAGAGACAAACCATGACCATCAAAATCGGCATCAACGGCTTCGGCCGCATCGGCCGCAACGTGCTGCGCTCGGCCGTGCAGAACTTCAGCGACATCGAAGTCGTGGGCATCAACGACCTGCTGGAGCCCGACTACCTGGCCTACATGCTGCAGTACGACTCGGTGCACGGCCGCTTCGAAGGCACCGTGTCCGTCGAGGGCAACACGCTGGTGGTGAACGGCAAGAAGATCCGCCTCACGCAGGAACGCGATCCGGCGGCCCTGAAGTGGGGCGAGATCGGCGCCGAGGTGGTGATCGAGTCCACGGGCCTGTTCCTCGACAAGACGACGGCCCAGAAGCACCTGGACGCGGGCGCGAAGAAGGTCGTGCTGTCGGCGCCGTCGAAGGACGACACGCCGATGTTCGTCTACGGCGTGAACCACGACACGTACGCCGGCCAGGCGATCGTCTCCAACGCTTCGTGCACCACCAACTGCCTGGCCCCCGTGGCCAAGGTGCTGAACGACAAGTGGGGCATCAAGCGCGGCCTGATGACCACGGTGCACGCCGCCACGGCCACGCAGAAGACGGTGGACGGCCCCTCCAACAAGGACTGGCGCGGTGGCCGCGGCATCCTGGAGAACATCATCCCCTCCTCCACCGGCGCCGCCAAGGCCGTGGGCGTGGTGATTCCCGCGCTGAACAAGAAGCTGACCGGCATGTCCTTCCGCGTGCCCACCTCCGACGTGTCGGTGGTGGACCTGACGGTGGAACTGGAGAAGGCCGCCACGTACGAAGAGATCAAGGCCGAGATGAAGGCCCAGTCCGAAGGTGCCCTGAAGGGCGTGCTGGGCTACACGGAAGACAAGGTGGTGGCCACCGACTTCCGCGGTGACGCACGCACCTCGATCTTCGACGCCGATGCCGGCATCGCGCTGGACGGCACCTTCGTGAAGGTCGTCTCCTGGTACGACAACGAGTGGGGCTACTCCAACAAGTGCCTGGAAATGGTGCGCGTGGTCGCGGGCAAGTAAGCCGCCCGCCACATGCCCGGCCGCCGCGAGGGGGCCGGACACCATAAAAGCCCGGGGCCTTGCGGCCGCCGGGCTTTTTCATGGGCATGCCGCCCGTCGCATGGCCCCCGGCGTCACTCGATCCGCACGCCCGCCGCCCGCACGGTGCGCCCGGCCGCTTCGGCATCTTCCCGCAGCAACTGCTGGAACTCGGCCACGGGCAGGGCGCCGGCCTCCACGCCCACGCGCGCCAGGCGCTCCTGCACGACCGGGTCGGCCAGCACCTTGCGCACGGCGGCGTTGATGCGTTCCACCTCGGCGGGCGGCGTGCCGGCCGGCGCCAGCAACCCGAGCCAGGAATCGAACGCATAGCCCGGCAAGCCGGACTCGGCCACCGTGGGCAGGTCGGGCAGGAAACGCGAGCGGGCGGTGCCGGAATAGGCCAGCAGCTTCACGCGCGGATCGCTGCGCAGGGGCAGCATGCCGATGGTCGCGCCCGTCACCACTTGCACGCGGCCGGCCAGCAGTTCGGTGGTGGCGTCGCCCGTGGACTTGAACGGGATGTGCTGCAGCTGCACGCCCGCCTGCGCGGCCAGTGACGCGGTGGCGAGGTGCGACGCGCTGCCGTTGCCCGCCGATGCATAGTTCAGCACCCCCGGCTGCGCCCGGGCCTTCGCGATCAGGTCCGCGACGGAGGTGATGCCCGAGGCCGCCGCCACGCCCACCACGTAGCCCGTGCGGCCCAGGAACGACACGCCCGTGAAGTCTTTCACCGGATCGTAGGGCAGCCGCGCGTACAGATGGCTGGCCAGATGGTGGCTCGCCGCGGCGAGCACCAGGGTGTTGCCGTCGGGCGCGGCCCGGGCGACCTGGGCCGTACCCACGGTGCCGCCCGCGCCTGCGCGGTTGTCCACGACCACGGTGGCGCCGAGCGCCTGGCCCAGTTCGTTGCTGAAGGTGCGGGCCACGGTGTCCTGCGTGGCGCCGGCGCCGAACGGCACGACGATGCGGATCACGCGCTCGGCGTGCGCGGTGCCGGAGAACGCTGCCAGCACGGAGGTGGCGGTGGCCACGGCCAGCAGGCGCCGGCGTTGCGAAGGGAAAGGGAAGGAAGAGGCCATGGCGTTCAGGTCCGGTCGGGGTGGAGCCACCGTTCGGCCAGCCGCACGAAGTAGCGGGCGCCGGTGGCGAGGATGCCGTCGTTGAAATCGAACGAGCGGTTGTGGATCAGGCACGGCCCGTCGCCGTGGCCCGGCAGCCGGTGGTCGCCCGGGCCATTGCCGATGAAGGCGTAGCAGCCAGGGCGCACGCGCAGCATGTGGGCGAAATCCTCCGCGGCGAGCACGGCAGGGAAGGCGTCGTCCACCGCATCCGGCCCGGCGATCTCGCGCATCACCTCCGCCGCGAAGGCGGCCTCGGCCGGGTGGTTGACGAGCGGCGGCGAGGCGCGCGTGAAGCGCACGTCGGCCGTGCAGCCGTGCGCCAGCGCCGTGTGCTCCGCCTGGCGGCGCAGCGCAGCCTCGATGCGGTCGAGCGCATCGAGCGAGAAGGTGCGCACCGTACCGCCCACCCAGGCCGTGTCGGGGATGACGTTGGGAGCGTCGGAACCCTGGATCTGCGTGACCGCGAGCAGTGCCCGGTCGCGCCCGTCCAAGTGCCGCGCCACCAGCGTTTGCAGCTGCTGCGCGAGATCGATGGTGGCGGCCACCGGGTCGATGCCGGTGTGCGGCTGCGAGGCATGGGCGCCGCGCCCGGCCAGGATGACGCGCCAGGTATTGCTCGACGCCATGAGCGCGCCGGGATTGAGCGCGAACGCGCCCACCTGCTCGAGCGCGAAGTTGTGCAGCGCGAAGACCGCATCGCACGGAAACCGCTCGAAGAGGCCCTCTTCGATCATGCGGCGTGCGCCGGCCTTGCCCATCTCTTCGGCGGGCTGGAAGATCAGGTGGACGGTTCCTGCGAAGTCGCGCGTGCGGGCGAGATGCCAGGCGGCGGCCAGCAGCATAGCGATGTGGCCGTCGTGCCCGCAGGCATGCATGCGACCGGCATGGCGCGAACGGTGGGGGAAGCGGTTTTCCTCGTCGAGCGGCAGGGCGTCCATGTCGGCGCGCAAACCGATCGTGCGGCGGCCCGCATGGCGCCCACGCAGCACGCCCACCACGCCGGTGCCTGCGATGCTTTCGTGCACGGCGTCCACGCCCCATTCGCGCAGCCGTGCTGCCACGATGCCCGCGGTGCGGTGTTCTTCGAAGCCCAGTTCCGGGTGGGCATGCAGATCGCGCCGCAGGGCCACGAACGGGGCCATGTCGGCAAAGCTTTTATCGAGGTCGGTGGGCGGCAAGGCGGGCGTCTCCGGTCCGGGACACGCCGCCGCGCGAAAGCCCGCGGCGGGGCTGTTCGCAGTGATGCGGCAGTGGATCGCGGGGCGGGCGTGTCTTCGGGAAAACCGCCCATTCTGGAAACATTCATGGGCCCGGCCAACTGCGCAAATCGCATAAGCAAACGCGTTTTTCGCTGCCGAAAAGGTCTAGGGCCAGGCCGGTAACCGTAAGAAACCGCCCACGGCGCCTGCTGCGCTGGGCCTACGCGACAGGCAGGGAGCGTTGCGAACAATCGGAGACCTTGCTTACCCCACCGCCGCGCTCGCAGCGTGCGGTCACCGTTCCCCCATACCCAAGGAGTTCCCGCCATGCAGACTGCCACCCTTCTCCGCACCGCCACGGCCGTTCTGGCTCTGGGAGCGCTCGCAGCGTGCTCGTCCACCCCGCCCCCGGTCGATCAGATGGCGGTGACGCGCACCACTGTCAACCGCGTGGCCGGGGAGCCGCAAGTGGCCGCGAATGCGCCCGTGGAACTGCAGCGGGCCCGCGAGAAGCTGGTGGCCGCCGAGAAGGCGATGACCGACAAGGAATACGAACTGGCCCGCCGCTACGCCGCCGAAGCCGAAGCCGACGCCCGTGTCGCCGAGACCAAGGCCGAAGCCGCGAACAACGCCGCCACGCTGCAGCAGGTGCGCACCAGCATCCAGTCGCTGCAGACCGAAATCACCCGCCGCGACCCCGCGCCCGCCGTGGCACCGGGCGCCGCCGCCGTGCCCGCCCCGATGCCTGCGCCGATGCCCGCTCCGGCGATGGCGCCCCGCCCCGCCGCCGTGGCCCCGGGCGCCGTGCCCGGCATGCCGGTCCCGTCCAACCCGGCGCCTGCCCGCTGAGCCCCGGACCGACCGACCGACCGAACGAACGACCACCCGACAGGGAGAACCACACCATGCGCAACATCCTCCGCCGCACCACCACCCTCGCCACCGCCCTCGTCGCCGCCGGCCTGCTGGCCGCCTGCGCCACGCGCGCTCCGCTCGACGCCGTCGAAACCGCCCGCTCCGCCGTGGACCGCACCGCCCGCGATCCGGCCGTGGTGCAGAACGCCCCGCTGGAGCTGAAGGCCGCCACCGACACCCTGGCCCGCGCCGACCGCGCCTGGAGCGAGGACCACGACGCCGCCGAGGCCAACCACCTGGCCTACCTGGCGACGCAGCGCGCCGACATCGCCGCCAACACGGCCCGTGCCCGCGTGCTCGATGCCGACATCAAGAAAGCCGGCACCGAGGCCGAGCGCATCCGCCTGATGAGCGAGGCCGACCGCGCCCGCATGCAGGCCGAGGCCAATGCCCGCAGCGCCCAGCAGGCGCAGCTGCAGGCCGCGAGCGCCGAGCAGCGCGCCGCCGACAACGCCGCCCGCGTGCGCGCCCTGGAAGCGCAGCTGCGCGACATCGAAGCCCAGCAGACCGAGCGCGGCCTGCTGGTGACGCTGGGCGACGTGCTGTTCGCCTTCAACAAGGCCGAACTCTCGGCACAGGCGGCTCCGCGCCTGGACAAGCTGGCCAACTTCCTGCGCCAGTTCCCCGACCGCAAGCTGATCATCGAAGGCCACACCGACAGCGTCGGCGGCGATGCCTACAACCAGGACCTGTCGGAACGCCGCGCCCAGGCCGTGCAGAACGCGCTGGTGCAGCGCGGCGTGGCCCCCGACCGCATCACCGCACGCGGCTACGGCAAGACCTACCCGGTGGCCGACAATGCATCGCCCGAAGGCCGCGCGATGAACCGCCGCGTGGAAATCGTGATCGCCGACGACAAGGGCAACCTGCGCGGCCGCTGACCGCCAGCCCCTGCATCCGTCTTCGTGTCTCTCTGGTGGCCCTGCACCGCGCCCGCGCGGGCAGGGCCTTTTTTGCGCCCCCGCGCGCCCTGCCGGATACTGCCTGCCATGACCGCCCACGACGTGCTCGATTTCTGGTTCCGCCAATCCACCCCCGAACAGTGGTTCCGCAAGGACGACGCGTTCGACGAAGCCATCCGCATGCGCTTCGGCGCCTGGCATGCGCGGGCCGCCCAGGGCGAGCTGTGGGCCTGGCGCACGGATGCCGCGGGACGGCTGGCCGAAGTGATCGTGCTCGACCAGTTCTCGCGCAACCTGCTGCGCGGTAGCCCGCAATCGTTCGCGCAGGACGGCATGGCCCTGGTGCTCGCGCAGGAAGCGATCGCCCAGGGGCTGGATGTGCAACTTCCGCCCGAGCAGCGCGCGTTTCTCTACATGCCGTTCATGCACAGTGAGTCTGCGGCCATCCAGGCGGAATCGGTGCGGCTTTTCACGGCGCTCGGGCAGGCCCACAACCTGGACTATGCGCGGCAGCACCAGGTGATCGTGGACCGGTTCGGGCGCTTTCCCCATCGCAATGCGGTGCTGGGGCGCGAGAGCACACCGGAAGAAGCGGAGTTTTTGAAGCAACCGGGCAGCTCCTTCTGACGGGGAGCGCAAAGGCGCGGCAGGAGCAAGGTTTTCACCCCGGAAAGGCGGCAAACACTGTAAATTAATACAGTGAACACCACTTCCAAGCTCGCGATCCTGGCGGACGCCGCCAAGTACGATGCGTCCTGCGCATCCAGCGGCACGTCCGCACGCAATTCGGTGGGCGGCCGGGGCATCGGCTCCACGGAGGGCATGGGCATCTGCCACAGCTATGCGCCGGACGGCCGCTGCATCTCGCTGCTGAAGATCCTGCTCACCAACTACTGCCGCTACGACTGCCTCTACTGCGTGAACCGCGTGAGCAGCAACGTGCCGCGCGCGCGCTTCGCGGTGCGGGAGGTGGTCGACCTCACGCTCGACTTCTACCGGCGCAACTGCATCGAGGGGCTGTTCCTCTCCAGCGGCATCATCCAGAGCCCCGACTACACCATGGAGCGCGTGGTGGAGGTGGCCCGTTCGCTGCGCGAGGACCACGACTTCCGCGGCTACATCCACCTCAAGACCATTCCGGACGCCGCCCCCGAGCTGCTGGAGCGCGCGGGGCGCTATGCCGACCGGCTGAGCATCAACATCGAGCTGCCCACGTCGGAAGGCCTCGCCACCCTGGCGCCCGAGAAGGACGGCGCGGCCATCCAGCGTTCGATGGGCCGGCTGGCGCTGCACATCGACGAGGCCCGGCAGGCCCGCGTGCAGCAGCAGGGCAAGCGCCCGGGCGATGCGCAGATCGTCTCCCTGCCCGGCCGCGTGCGCCGCGCCGAGGCGCCGCGCTTCGCGCCCGGAGGGCAGAGCACGCAGATGATCGTGGGGGCGGACGGTGCAGACGACCGCACCATCCTGGCCGCCAGTTCGCGGCTCTATGGCGGCTACGGCCTGCGGCGCGTGTACTACTCGGCCTTCAGCCCCATCCCCGACGCCTCGCGCGCCCTGCCCCTGGCCGCGCCGCCGCTGGTGCGCGAACACCGCCTCTACCAGGCCGACTGGCTGATGCGCTTCTACGGCTTCACGCACGACGAGATCGTGCCGCCGCAGCCGGTGGCGGGGGGTGGCGGCGGCAGCGGCAGCGGCATGCTCTCGCTCGACATGGACCCGAAGCTGGCCTGGGCGATCGCCCATCCGGAGCAGTTCCCGGTGGACCTGAACACCGCCGCGCGCGAGCGGCTGCTGCGCGTGCCCGGCCTGGGCGTGCGCACGGTCGAACGGCTGCTGGCCGCGCGCCGGGTACGCCGCCTCTGCCATGCCGATCTGGGCCGCCTGCACGTGCCGCTCGGCCGGGTGCTGCCCTTCGTGGCCGTGGCCGACCACCGCCCCGCGGACCGGCTGCGCGACCCGGTACGGCTGCGCGCCCGCCTCACGTCACCGGTGCAGGCCTCTCTGTTCGCCTGACATGGCACGGACCGTCACGCTCGCCCATCCGGCCGACTGGCCCGGCTTCCGCGCGTCGGCCCGCGACTGCCTGCAGGCGGGGCTTACACCCGCACAGGTGCACTGGCAGGTGGCGGGGGCGGCGGAAGCCGATCTGTTCGGCGCGACCGAGGAGGATGCTGAACATGGCGCGCACGAGAAGGCGCCCCCACCGGAGGCCACAGCCTCGGCCCTGCCCTTGCCCTTGCCCATGCCCCGTGCCTTCGTCACCCTGTGCGCGCACGCCGCCCTGCACCGCGAGGGCGACCGTTTCGCCCTGCTGTACCGCGCGCTCTGGCGCATGGCGCACGAACCGGCCCTGCGGCACGATCCGCTCGATCCGGACATCGCGCGCCTGCACCGCATGGCGGCGGCCGTGCGGCGCGACATCCACAAGATGCGGGCGTTCGTGCGCTTCCGCCCCGTGCAGGATGGCGGTGCCGAACCTCTTCATGTGGCCTGGTTCGAGCCGGACCATTTCATCGTGCAGGCCAACGCGGCGTTCTTCGTGCAGCGCTTCACGCAGATGCGCTGGGCCGTGCTCACGCCGGAATGCAGCCTGCGCTGGGACGGCGGCACGCTGCAGGTGGGGCCAGGTGCTCGGCGCGCCGATGCGCCGGGGCCGGATGCGGGCGAGGCGCTGTGGCTCACCTACTACCGGCACACGTTCAATCCGGCCCGCCTGAAGCTGGACATGATGCGGCGCGAGATGCCCACGCGCTACTGGAAGAACCTGCCGGAAGCCGCGCTGATCGGAGAACTCGCGCAGGGCGCCGCGGAACGCAGCGGCCGCATGGTCGAGGCGGCGGGCACCGTGCCGCGCCGCCGGCTGGCGGGGCGCCACGGGGAACAGCCACCGGCGGCGGGTGACAGGTGATGGACGATCGCGGTGCCGGCCGCCCTGTGCAGGGCCGGCAGGCACCGGCGGCGATCACTCCGTGACGGTGCGGATCGTCTCGCGGCCGTGCTTGTCCTTCAGCCGGCCCAGGTCGGTATCGATGGCGCGGGCGAGCTTGTCCACCGCGGCCGTGAAGGCATCGGCCAGCTTGTCCGCTTCGGCATTCACGGCGATCGGCTGGCGGCCGGCGAGGCGTGCCTCGACCACGCAGCGCTTGTCGGCGGTGCCGGACTTGCCGGCATCGACGTCCGACAGATGGACCTCCACGCGGGTCAGGTGCTCGCGGAAGCGCGACAGGCGCTCCACGGTTTCGCTCTGGATCCACTGGGCGAGCGATTCGCCGCCCTGGATGTATTCGTCGTGCCGGACCTGTACTTGCATGAAAGCCTCCTGGTTAGGTATTGCGAAAGGGTGGGGAAAGCGGGAACGGATGGAAAGAAGTCAGAGAGGAAAAGACGGCTCGTTGCTGGGAGGATCGCGGCACTCCGGAGAAAAACAAGCCCTTTGCCGCGGATCATGCGTCCGAGGTGACGGAACCCGCGATCCGCGCACAGGGCGATCGGACATGCGGCCAGGCACACCGGCGGCAGGCTCCTACAGAAGAGCCGCGGCGGATGGTGCTAAAAATTCCGCATGCCTGATCTCCCCCCCTTTTCCGGCGCGCCGCCGGCGCGCCGTGCTTCGGCGTTGCCCGCCGCCCAGCGCCTCAAGATAGGCCTGTCGGCCTGCTTCTCGCACGCCGACCCCGCCCGCTCGCTGTTCACCAACAAGACGCTGCAGTACGTCGAGCAGTCGATCGCGCACTGGATCATGTCGGCCGGGGCGATGGTGGTGATGGTGCCCTGCCCCACAGGCGAGACGGCGCGCGGCGACGTGACGCTCGCGCACTATGCCGAATGGCTCGACGGGGTGGTGATGCACGGCGGCGCCGACGTGTGGCCGGGCAGCTACGGCGAGGTGCCCCTCAAGGACGCGTGGCTCGGCGACCGCATCCGCGACCTCTACGACCTGGCCGTCGTGGAGGCGTTCGAGCAGGCCGGCAAGCCGATCTTCGGCGTCTGCCGCGGCCTGCAGCTCATCAACGTGGCCTTCGGCGGCTCGCTCTACCAGGACATCGAGACCCAGCACCCGGGCGCGCAGCAGCACCGCAACGCCGTCACCTACGACCAGCACTTCCACGAGGTGGAGATCGTCCCGGGCACGCGGCTGGCGCAGATGTACCCGCAGCAGTCGCGCGTGGTGGTCAACAGCATCCACCACCAGGGCATCAAGAACCTCGCACCGGGCTTCGAGATCGAGGCATGGAGCCACCCGGACGGCGTGCCCGAGGCGATCCGCCGGCATGCCCATTCCGGGCGGGGCTATATCGCGGCCACGCAGTGGCACCCGGAATTCTTCAAGCCCGGCGCCTCGCAGACGATGGACGACGCGCCCATCCTGGACGACTTCCTGGCGGCCTGCATCCGCGCCAAGCAGCGTCCGGCACCGGGCCACAGCCCGTTCCGCATCCGCGACCGGGCCGCGCGCCTGCTGCGGCAGGCCCTGCTGCGGCGCTGAACGCGGGCGGGGAGGCAGGCGCCGGTCTGCCGGCACGCCATGCACTAGGAAACTCGACAATAAGTGCAGAAGAATGCATTTTCCGGGCTCTTCCGTGGAGTTACACCGGCACCGGGGTATTCCGCTGCCGCGTGAGATGGGGTAAAAACACGGCCAGAGGTGGGATTCACCACCCGGCCTTCCGGCAGCGGAAGGTGATGACACAGGGCGCAGAACGCATTGAACGGCGTACGGGGTTGGCCAGGGCCATCGCCGCACCGGTTTTGTCTGTGGAGGAGAACGCGATGGAAATCCAGTCACCGTCCCCCCGTCCCGTCCGGGGCCAGGGTCCTGCCGTCCGAGCGGGCCGGCCGGCCCGCACGGCGATGGCCGCAGCCGCCTGCACGCTGGCGCTGCTCTCGCTCACCGCGCGGCTGGAGGCGGCCACCCTGTCCGGCGTGCTCGGCGCGCGCATGATGCTCACCTCGGGCTGCGTGATCAACGGCGGGCCGGGCACCGTCTCCGGCGCCGATTTCGGCACGCTCGACTTCGGATCGCGCCCCGCCACGTTCGTGGGCACGGCCAGCGCCACCGCGAGCGGGGGCGAAGGCGGCGCCGGCGCCACCCAGATCGTCTGCTCGCCGGAAATCACCGCGTTCAGCGTAACCATCGACGGCGGCACCCATCCCGGCCAGGGCGCGGGCATCGGCACGGGCTCGCGCGCGATGTCCAACGGCAGCGCCTTCCTGCCCTACGACGTGTACCGCGACCCCGGCCATACGGTGCCCTACACGGCGGCCACCGCGGTCACCGGCATCGCCGTGCCGTCGGCGGGCAACCCGTTCACCCTGCCGATCTACGGGCTCGTCAACAAGACCAGTGCGGTCGCCCTGCCTGCGGGGCTCTACACCGACCAGCTGCAGGTCACGCTCACTTTCTGAACCGACGACGAGGGCCGCCGGCACGCCGGTGGCGAGGGAGATTCCAGCCATGCGACACGCCGCCCGCCTCCGGGCGCGGCGTGGGCACGCTGCCGCATGGCCGGCCGCGCTGCCCGCGCCGCACCGTTTCCTGACCCCGCTGCTGCCCCTGTGGGCGCTGCTGCACACCGCGCCCGCCACGCCCGCGGCCATTCCCACCCAGGCGACCTTCGCGGTGAACGCGGCCATCGTGCGCGGCTGCATGGTGGCGGGCGCGGCCGGACAGGTCACGGGCCTGGACTTCGGGCGCATCGACTTCGGCACCCATTCCGCCGTGCGCACGGGCACCGAAACCCGCCTGGCGGGCTCCGGCACGGGCGGGCAGGCCCTGATCCAGTGCACGCCGGGCACGGCGGTGCAGGTGGCGGCCGACGCGGGCCAGCATGCGCAGGGCGGCCAGCGCCGGCTCTCCAACAACGCCGGCGCCTTCGTGCCCTATGCGCTGGCCCTGGCCGCGGGCACGGCCACGGCCCTGGTGCCCAACGTGCCGGCCAGTCTCACGCTCGGCGCGGTCGCAGCGGCCCTGCCGCTGCAGGGCACGGTCACGTTTCCCGGCTTCGGGCTGCCTTCGGGCGTCTACACCGACACCGTGCAGGTGACGCTGTCATGGTGAGCGCCGCCGCCCGCCCTCCGCCGCCGCGCTCCGTGCACGGAGCCAGGAGCCTCTGCAAGGCGCTACTGCTCGCCGCCCTGCTGCCGTGCGCCCCGCCGGTCCTGCAGGCCGCGGCCCCGCTGATGATCTGGCCGGTGGACCCCGTCATCGCGGGCGAGCAGCGCGCCGTCGCGCTCTGGATCGAGAACCGCGGCAGCGAGCCGGTGGCGATGCAGGCCCGTGTCTTCGCCTGGCGGCAGGAGGACGGCGAAGACCGGTTTGCCCCCCAGCAAGCGGTGGTGGCGAGCCCGCCGATCAGCCAGATTCCCGCGGGTGCGCGGCAGATGGTGCGGCTCATCGCCACGCAGCCGGTGCCGGCCGGACAGGAGCAGGCCTTCCGCGTGCTGCTCGACGAACTGCCACCGCCCACCGCCGCCATGGCGCAGGCCGAAGGGGCGTCCGCCCCCTCGCAGCCGCCCGCCCAGTTCGGCGTGCGGCTGCAGATCCGCTACGCGATTCCGCTCTTCGTCTACGCCCCCGGCACGCTGGGGCCGCGCATGCCCGCCACCCATCCGGACCTGCTGTCGCGCCTGTCGGCGGGCGACGCGCTGGCGCCCTCGCTGCGGTGGACGGTGCAGCGGTCTCCCGACGGCACGCAGCGATTGGCCGTGCGGAACGCGGGGCCGGGCCATGCCCGGCTCACGGCCGTGCGCTGGCAGCGGTCCGATGGGCGGGAGGGGCCGGTGGTGTCGCCGGGCCTGCTCGGCTACGTGCTGCCGCACAGCGAGCGCCGCTGGGCGCTGGACCAGCCCCCGCCGCCGCAGGCGGTGCTGCAGGCCACCGTGAACGGGCGCGAAGCGCCGCTGCCCCGTGCCGCGCCATGATCCCGCACGCCGCGCCGCAGCCCGTGCCCGCCTGCGTGCCGGCCGGTGGATGGCGCTGCTGGCCTGCCTGCCCGCCGGGCCGTCCGCGGGTGACCTGCCCCCGCCGCCGGGGCCCATGGCGGGCGCGGAGGCCGCGGGGGCATCCACCCTGCTCTACCTGGAGGTGGAGGTGAACGGCCGGCCCAGCGGCGAACTCGTCGCGGTGCGCCAGCGCGGTCCGCACTACGAGATCGACGCGGCCCTGCTGCGGCGGCTGGGGGTGCGCACCGACCAGCCCGACGGCACCGCCGTGGCCGTGGACGCGCTTCCCGGCGTCTCGGTCGCGTACGACAGCCTTGCGCAGCGCCTGCGCATCGACGTGCCGCCCGACTGGCTGCCGCTGCAGACGCTGTCCGCGGAACCGGCGGACGAGGTGGCGCTCTCCCGCGGCACCGGCTTCCTGATGAACTACGACCTCTACGCCACGCGCACGCGCGGCCTCGCGGCGGCATCGGTCTGGTCGGAGCAGCGCCTCTTCGGCGCGTACGGCGTGGTCTCGCACACGGGCGTGCTGCGGCACGCCAGCGGCAGCACCGGCAACGGCTACCTGCGCTACGACACCGCCTGGACGGACACCGACGCGGGCAGCGCCACGTCGTGGACGGCGGGCGACCTCATCACCGGCGCGCTGCCCTGGTCCACGCCCGTGCGCCTGGGCGGCGTGCAGTGGGCCCGCAATTTCGCCGCGCGGCCCGATCTGGTCACCTACCCGATGCCCGAATTCGCAGGCCAGGCCGCCGTGCCCTCGGCCGTGGACGTGTTCGTCAACGGCTTCCGCGCGGCCCGCCACACCGTGCAGCCCGGCCCTTTCACGCTCGGCGAGCTGCCCGCCGTGAATGGCGCGGGCACGGCGTCGGTGGTCACCACCGACGCGCTGGGCCGGCAGGTGGTGGCCACCGTGCCGTTCTACGTGAGCAGCCAGTTGCTGCGACCCGGATGGTCCGACTACTCGCTGTCGGTCGGTGCCGTGCGGCGCGGCTACGGCCTGCGCAGCTTCGCCTATGGGCGCCCCGTCGCGGCCGGCGTGCTGCGGCGGGGCCTGAGCGACGCGGTGACGGTGGAAGCCCAGGCCCAGGCCGGCCGCGGGCTGGCCGTGCTGGGTGCCGGCGGGCTCGCGCGCTGGGGCACGCTGGGCATCTTCAATGCCTCGCTCACGCGCGGGCGCGCCACTCCGGGCGATGCGGCGTCGGCCGACCGCCGCGGCGGCTGGCAGTGGAGCGCCGGCTACCAGTACCAGACGCCCCGCGGCGGCCTCTCGGTGCAGGAGACGCGGCGCGCCTCCGGCTTCGGCGATGCGGGCGACTACGGCGGCGGCTCGCTGCGGTCCGCGCGCTCCACGCGGCAGATCAACGCGAGCTGGGTGCTGGGCAGCGCATCGATCGGCGCGGGCTGGATCGACCTGCGCGGCGCCGGCGCCGAGCGCAGCCGCGTCGCCTATGCGAGCTACAGCATGCCGATGGGCCGCGACGCCTTCTTCTCGCTCACGGCGGGCCGCACGGTGGAGACCGGCGAGACCCAGGTGCGTGCCCAGCTGACCTACCTGCTCGACGCCCTGCTCACGGCGCAGGCCGCCGTCGCGCGCACCGGTGCGGGCACGCAGGGCGAGGTGGGATTGCAGCGCAGCCTGCCGAGCGATGGCGGCTTCGGCTGGCGCATCGCCCAGGCGCGCGGCAACGGCGGCGGCAGTGGTGGCGGTGGCGGTGGCGCGGCCGTCAATTACCGCCTCGCGAGCGCGCAGTACCAGGGCCGCAACGGCATCGTGCAGGGCGGGATCTTCGGCGCGTCCGCCGACACCACGCACTGGGCCGGCGCCTCGGGATCGCTGGGCGCGATGGACGGCTACGTGTTCGCCGCCAACCGCGTCACCGACGGCTTCGCGCTGGTCTCCACCGACGGCGCGTCCGGTGTGCCGATCACCTTCAACCACCAGCCTGTGGGCAGCACCGATGCGCAGGGCTACCTGCTGGTGCCCAACGTGCCGGCCTACTATCCGGCACGCTACGCGATCGATCCGCTCTCGCTGCCCGCCGACGTGCACACGCCCACGCTCGAGCGCCGCGCGGCCGTGGCGCGGGGCACGGGCACGCTGGTGCGCATGCCGGTGCTGCGCATGCGCACGGCCACCCTCACGCTGGTGGACGAGGCCGGCACGGCCCTGCCGCCGGGCAGCGCGGTGGTGCACGAGCAGGGCCAGGTGCCCACCGTGGTGGGATGGGACGGCGTGGTCTATCTGACCACCCTGCACCCGCGCAACACGCTCACCGCCCGCATGCCCGACGGACGCGAATGCCGCGCCGCCTTCGATGCGGCAGAGCATGCGGCGCAGCGCGATCTGCGGGTAGTGTGCCGCGCGGGCGAAGGCCCCGCGAACGCGGCACCCGCCGCGGGCCCGGCCGGGAGGACCGCGCTGTGAGCGGCATGCCGCGCAAGGCGCGCAGCCGATGGCGGTGCCGCGCCCTGCTCTCCGCCGCCGCGCTGCTCGCCGCCCTGTGCCGGCCGGCAGCGGCCGACTGCGTGAACAGCGAAACCGGCGGCAACCTGGGCGCCGTGCCTTCGCAGCGCGTGCTCTCGGGCCCGGCCATCTCCACCACCGCGCAGTTCACGCTCGGCTGCGGTGGCATCGTACTCTCCACGCTCGGCACGCCCACGGTGCAGGCCAAGTTCGTGAGCGCCACCACGGGCCTCACGCTCAAGGACGGCAGCAAGCCGCCCATTCCCTACCAGATCACAGACCTGGGTGGCGCGGGCTACACGCAGGGGCTGCTGGTGATCAACGCGAGCGGAGCGAACCTGGTCGCACTGCTCAGCAACAACACGGCCTCGGTGCCGCTGCGCATCACGACCGCGGTCGGCGCGAACGTTCCCGCAGGCACGTACACGGACACGATCACGGTGAACTGGGCCTACGCGAACATCTGCGAAGGCCTGCTCGGCGTGGGTGGCCTCTGCGTGGGCACGCCGCGCAACGGCAACCTGAACCGGGTGCTCACGGTGCAGCTCGTGGTGACCAACGACTGCACGTTCTCGGCCCCGAACGTGCAATTCGGCGCCGCGCCGCTGCCGGCGGCCTTCGCGGCGGTGACGGGCAACGTGTCGGTGGTGTGCACGCGCGGGCTGTCCGTCACCGTGGGGCTCGGGCCCGGCACCTATCCGGCGGGCGGCCGGCGGCAGATGGCGAGCGGCGCCAACCGCCTCGCCTACGACCTGTTCCGCGGCGACGGCAGCGTGTGGGGCACGGCGGCGGGCACGCGCGTGGCGGGCTCGGCCCTCACCGACGGGCTCACGCCCATCGTCCTGCCCTACACGGCGCGCATCTACGCCGACCAGAGCCCCCCGCCGCCCGGTGTGTACCAGGACAACGTGGTGGTGGACGTGGAGTACTGAGAGCAGCGCACAGACCCTTCTGGCGCCTCGGCCCGCGCTCCAGGTTTCAGTGGTGGTGGCCGTGCCCGCCGTGCACGTGGCGGTGGGCGATCTCGTCGGCGGTGGCCGGACGCACTTCCGTCACCTTGCAGGTGAAGCGCAGCGCCTGGCCGGCGAGCGGGTGGTTGCCGTCCAGGTGCACCTCGGGGCCCTTGATCTTCACGACGTTGAAGAGCTGGGGCTGGCCGTCGTCGCCGACGCCGCGCAGCTGGCCGCCCACCTTCACGCCAGGCGGGAATTCGGTCTTCGGGATGGTGCGCACCAGGCTCTCGTCGCGCTCGCCGAAGGCATCGGCCACGTCCAGCTCGATGGTGGTGGAAAAGCCCGGGGCCTGCCCTTCCAGCGCGGCCTCGACCTTCGGGAAGAGGTTGTCGTAGCCGCCGTGCAGATACGCCACGTCACCCGAATCCAGGGGCTTGCCCTGGGGGCTGGTGATCTTGTAGCTGAGGGTGACGGCGGAGTCCTTGGTGATGTTCATGGCGGCAAAAAATCGATGCGGTGCGGTGGCACGGGGAAAAACGAAGGCGCGCCCCGCGGGGCCGCGCCATGGGCCCATTGTCAGGCATCCCCGGCCACGGCGGGCGCGGCCGTGGCACGGCCCCAGGCTTTGCCAAGGCGGCCGTCACGTGGGCAGCGGCGCGGGCACTTCGTCGGCCGCCGTGCCCGGCCGGCGCGCGAAACGGCGCGGCTCGGGCCCGTGCACCGGCGCCCCATCGCCCCAGGGCCAGCCGCCGAACTCCGTGCGCCGGTAGTCGGCCAGCGCGGCGTGGATCTCCGCCTCGGTATTCATCACGAACGGGCCGTACTGCACTACGGGCTCGCCCAGCGGGCGGCCCTGCAGCAGCAGGAATTCGGCCGCCTGCGCGTCGCTGCCATTGGCGATCTCCACCGCCTCGCCCGCGCGCAGCTCGATCGCCGCATGGCCCACGGCCTCGCCCGCCACGCGCACGCCCTCGCCGGCGAAGTGGTAGAGCATGCGCCGCGTACCCTCGCCGGTGGCGGCCGGCAGCCGGTAGCGAGCGCCCGGCGCGAGCCGCAGCGTCCAGATCGCCACGTCGGACTCCGGGCGCGCGGCCCAGGAGTGCGGCGGCGGCGCGAGCGGCTCGGCCGCCTCGCCGGGCACGCGGCCCGCGATCACCGTCACCTCCGTACGGCGGCCGGCCTCGTCGCCGTGCACCACCCGGGGCACGTCGCCGGCCCAGAACATGGTGAAGTGCGGCGGCGCCATCTTGTCCGCCGCGGGCAGGTTGAGCCAGATCTGGAACAGCTCCAGCGGATTCGGCTGCGCCGGGTCGAGCAGCGGGAACATCTCCGAATGCACCACGCCCTTGCCGGCGGTGAGCCACTGCACGTCGCCCTGCCCGAAGCGCGCGGCCGCGCCCAGCGAATCGGCATGGTCGATCAGGCCGGTGCGCACGAT
>JAESGL010000179.1_pt1 | contig 67927 bp, 71 predicted proteins | sample 9269711 | NCBI WGS metagenome assembly JAESGL01 (sample SAMN14515918, study PRJNA621676) | algae metagenome | isolation source: Kastovskya adunca ATA6-11-RM4 and co-occurring heterotrophs from soil and... | place: Chile: Atacama Desert | collected 2011-06-27 | reverse complement strand
GTGACGCTTTCCGGCCAAACGACCCGCTGATCGCAAGCGGGCTCGAGCGTCTGCGGATCTCTCCGGTCGACCTCCGTGCCCAGCACGCCGTCGCCTCCGCCATCCGTATCCACGCGCAGCGTGAAGCCGCGTTCTCGATACCCGACGTCGTGAAGACTGCGCTCGATCGCGACCTGAAGGGCGTGACGCCCGAACATGTCGACCGCCGCGTCTCGGAGCTCATCCGGGCCGGTCAGCTGATCCCAGGCAAGCAGGACCGGATCGACGGCGTCGTTACTCACGTCACGACGCCGGAGGCACTTGCGACCGAACGCGGGATCCTCGCCGAGATCGAGCGGGGGCGCGGGCAGGGGCGCGTCATCGTCTCGCCGGAGACTGTGATCGCGAGGCTGCACGCTGCGTCTGGCGACAAGGAGCTCAACGCTGGCCAGATGGCGGCCGCGACCATGGCGCTCACCTCCTCCGACCGCATCGTCGCCGTCCAGGGCGTCTCGGGCGCCGGCAAGTCGACGATGCTCGCAAGCGTCTCCCGCAACGTCGAGCAGGAAGGGGGCAAGGTTGTCGGCCTGGCGCTGATGAAGGCCACCTCGGACCGCCTTGGTGCGGAGGCTGGGATCGAGAGCCGCACCGTCTCTTCCTTCGTTCACAGCTACGCGCGTCATGCGCTGGCAGGAAAAGGTGCTGGCTACGACGGCGCCCGCAACGAACTGGCCGGCACGACCATCATCCTCGACGAGGCTTCCATGGTCGGCTCGGACCAGATGAAGCACCTGGTCGGCATAGCAAACGCGCTTGGGGTCGATCGCTTCCTGATGATCGGCGACCGCCAGCAGATCACGGCAGTCGACGCCGGCAAGGCCTTCGCGCTCGCACAGGCCGGCGGGATCACGATGGCACGCATGGACGAGAATCTGCGTCAGCGCACCGAGCAGCTGCGTACCGTCGCGGCGCTCACCAACCGAGGCGCGGTCCGCGAAGCCATGGCGATGCTCGGCAACAAGGTGACCGCCAACCCTGCGCATGTGAAGGCGGCGTCGGAACACTGGCTAAGCCTCACGCCCGAGCAGCGCGCCTCGACCGCGATGTTCTCATCGGGTCGAGTGGCACGTGCTGAGCTCAACGTCCGCATCCAGGAAGGTCTCGCTGCCGAAGGCACGCTGAAGGGCGAGGGGGTGAAGATCGATGTCCTCGACAAGGTCAACCTGACCCGCGAGGAACTCCGCTATCCCCAAGCCTACCAGGCGAAGTTCGATGCACGGCTCGTCATCGATCTACGCTTCGCAATCCGGGAGCTCGGCCTGCCGCGAGGCACGTTCGACGTGATCGGGGTCACTGACAAAGGGCATGTCCAGGTCCAGATCGGCAACAAGGTCAAAACCTTCGACCCGCAGAAGATTTCGCCGCTCGATAAGACCGACGCGATGCAACTCGCCCAGCGTGAGGAGATCAAGCTCCACGAAGGCGATAAGATCCGCTGGACGCAGAACGACAAGGATCGCGGTCTCAACAACAACGACATCGCGCGCGTGGTGTCGGTCGATCCGTCAGGGATCAAGGTGGAGGCAAGCGACGGCCATATCCATGAACTGAAAGCCGGCGACCCGATGATGGAGCGCATCAGCCTCGCCTACGCGCTCAACATGCACGCCGCTCAAGGCATCACCGCCGACAACGCGATCGCGGTGATGAGCCACAAGGAGTCCAACCTCTCCAATCAGCGGCTCTTCAACGTGACCGTCACGCGCGTCCGTGACGACATCCGGCTGTTCACCGACAATCGCGAGAAGCTGACCCAGGCGATCGAGCGCAATGAGGGTAACAAGACCTCCGCACTCGAGACCACCGGCGAGTTGTCGATCGATCCAGGGCGAGGCTCCATCTCGGATAATGGCGCGTCGCCGAGTGCGACGGGGAGCCAGACCGGCATGGATTCGTCGAGATCGTTCAATCCCTCGCTGCCGCCCGAACTCGATCGCGGCCCCGAAAAATTGGGCGGCGAGAAAGAGGGCTCGGTCGCCTCGCCGGCGATGAGCAGCACCACCACCGCTCCTGACTTCAAGAACGATCCCACTCTGTCGGCCGCGTCGCTCCGCATCGGCGTCGAGCCGCCCGCGATCGAGCTGCCTTTCCCCGAAAAAGACATCGGACTGGAGCTATGACCATGCCCACCGCACGACCTACCCTCGAGCAGGTGCTCGCTATCAAGCATTGGCACCCGTGCGACCTCAACACGCACACGCTTGCCGAGTGCAGCCGCCTCGCCAAGCACGACCACGCGCTGGAATGGGGCGCTGAGACCCTGGCGATGGCTAGCGTTTTTGCGCTGACCTACGCCGTGCTTGCGCCGCTGACACGGGCGCTGCGCGCGCCCCGTCGAGCGGTGGGCGTGGCGGCATGATGTCCGAACGGCTCATCCGCGACGATCTCCAATCATCGTCGGCAACGCCCCACCGGCTCCGCACGATGCTGAGTTGGGCCTGCAGGATCATCCATGCACTCTTGCTAATGCTGGGCTTGTCTGGCGCCGTAACGCTCGGGATCGCAGGACTCAAAGAGCTGCAACCGGCCGCGACCGGCACCCCCGTCACGGTGACGGAGTAGGCAGATGGGACCCGGTGATCGCGACTACATGCGCGCGGAGCCGACCGGGCGCACGGAGCGGCTCGCCACGGCGCCAGTGGACGCGATCGACGCAGTAACATGGCCGTCTGCGACCCTGCTGCAGGCGGCGCAGGAGCGCGGCTCGCGGTTTTCCGGTCCATCACGCCTCCGTCAGCGCCGAAGGCGCCTGTTGGGCCTCCTGTCGGCCCTGACGGGCTTGTTCACTCTCGCCTGGGCTGTCGGCTGCGCGATCGTCGGCGCTTCGCTCCAGACCGAAGGCGGCACCTTCACCACCCCGAAGCACGAAAGGACGTCCCGCCATGGGGATTAGCTACCCGTTTCGCTTCCAGCGTGAACCCGAGCCGGCTCGAGCACGGCTTACCATCGCCTCGCCCGACACACTGCCAGCCGAAACGCTGCGGGCGGTGCGAATGGGCAACGGCGACCGGATCGTCGTGATCGGTGCCGGCGAAGCCTTCACCGCCCTGGCGGACCAGACCCGCGACCTCATGATCGATCCAGCGCGGGGCAATTGGGACTTTTTCGCCGATCACCCGAGCGACTACGCCCGTTCGTCCGCGGTCGCGGCGTTCATACCGATCGACCCACGTGACCGCGATGCAAGCTGGCTTTACGCGGGACGATACGTGCTCGCACGCGCCATCGAGCACGTCGGCCAGCAGCCAGGCGCCATGCTCTCGGGCGTCCGCGACCTCGTACGCAACCTTCCACCCGACGCGCTCGCCGAGTTCGCCGGGCACGATACGATCTGTAGCCAAGGCGTGCGTTGGGCCGAGACGGTGCTCGCCGGCGTGAGAACGCCACTGCACCAGATCGCCAACCACGATCCGCGTATGCCCAAGACTTCGATCGTTCGATGGCTGGCCGGTCCTGCCTCGACCATCCTCTTCATCCACCGCGATCCCGATCGCGCCGACCACGAGCTGCAGGCCATCGTCGCATCGCTGCGCGACCATGCCATGCTCGGACGGATCGACGTCGAGATGGCCTTGGGAGCCGCTCAGCTTGTAATCGAGGGGACGACCCGATGAAAGTCGAGGTCGACGAGCAGGCGCTCGAACATGTCGTCGGCAGCTTTCAGCAGCTCGATGATCCGTCACCCACAGTGATCGATGTAAACCCGCAGCCTGAGCCCCGCGCTCTTCATGGCATGATCGGCTTGCTAATCCTCGCCGGCTTGATCGTCGCTGTCGCCTTTGGTGACCACAAGCTGAAGCAGTGGCACGAACGGCTTACTACCCCGTATGCCCACTTTGCGGAGAACTACGTGTCTGCGGAGGCGATCCGTGGATGATTTAGCCCTCCTTCACCGCGGCGATCTCGAGAGCGCACGCCTTTCGCGCGATCACGCCGATGCCCTGCGTCGTTCCAGCGAGGAGTTGCGTCCTATCGCCGTGGCGCTGCGCGTCGCGGACGGCCGAGCCTACGATCCCTCCGGCATCATCCCTCAGCTACGAACTGCGCTCGACGAGTGGATTAGTCGCCACGAGGCAGGCGCCCGAGACATGGATGCGCGCGCCGCAGCCTATGAGGCGAACGCTGCATCCCGCGTGTCGGCCGCGGACACGCTGACGCTCGCTGAGATGGTGCGTCAGCTTGCGCACAACGTCCTCGTGTGCGCCGGCGCCGCGGCCCTGGGCCTCCTGGCCTATCACGCGATCGAAAGGTGGCGCGGACACCTCGGCGACAACGGTCCGAGCATCTCCACGACCGGGGGGCGCTTCGATGGGGATCGATGACCGCGATTATATGCGCGAGCGCTATCGGCAGCGTCAGGGCCTTCCATCCGAGCGAACGACCTGGAACGAGCGCAAGGCGAGGCGTGAACTGGAGGGCAGGGGCTACCAAAAGGCGGTCCCGATCGATCGGGGCTGGCGGTCGGTGCCACTCGGTAGCGCGCTGTGGATCTCCGGCAACGGCAAGCGACAGTCATGGTTCGAGCGGAAGAACCGCGGGCACGACTATCAGCGCGGTCGTTGGCGACCATCGAGAAGAGCGAGGTTCCCCAGCGGCTTGATCGCACTCAGCCTCACGACCGCCATCATCGCAACCGGCTTCGGCGCGCGTGACTGGATCGCCGAGCGATATAGCGCGATCATCTTGGCGCAGGGGCGCAGCTTCCCCGCGTCGGGCACGGTCAGTGTGCCGGCCAATATCGACATGAAGCGCGTCGTCGCGAAGCTGACCGTTCAAGGCGGCCTCGAGAACGCGATCGTTCAGATGATCGATGCGAAGACGGGCCGGAACGCCCTGTCGGTCTATGTGCGCGCGCATGAACGGGTGACGGTGCCTGCGCCCGTCGGCCGCTTCCACATGCGGCTCGTACACGGACGCGAGTGGAGCGACGCCCAAACGCTCTTCGGGAAAGGCACGCTGCACGACGAGGTCGACGGCGTGATGCGTTTCACCCGCAAGGTCGGCCATGTCCTCGACCTTCGGCTCGGCCACGACAGCAACCTCGTCGTGCGACGCATCAACCTTCGGCCGGCGCCGCTCGCATGACGAAGCGACCCAAGACCACGCTCGCGGAGCAGCAGCGGCCGTCGGAGCAGCACCGTTCACGCGCGCCGTTCCAGCCATGTCGCCAGCGCGCTCGCGCGTGGTCGCTGGCCACCCATGCGAGGAGGAGCCGATGAGCAACTGGAGTTTCGAGGGAATGGGCGAGTTCGGGTCGGCAGCCGACGCGGACCGCTGGGCGAAGCGGCAAGGCCTCGCCCCACAAGACGTCCGGATCACCCGCAAGGGGGACGGCGTGGAGCTGGAGGTCCGACGCTCGGCCCTCGGCGATAGTGGCACCCGCCACGATGACCGGCGCGACGGACGTCGCAACGGCTTCTTCTGACAACCAACGAAGGGGTTACGACCGTGAAGACACGACATATCGCATCGATCGTTCTGGCGGGCCTAGCGTTCGCCACACCTGCAGTCGCCAGCGCGGCGCCGGCCAGCCCGGTGCTGCTCGCAATGGCGAGCTTCGCCGGCGAGAGCGCCGGCAACGACGCCGAACGACGCGCAGCGGAAAAGACGGCGCACTACCGCGCCCACGCCAATCACAAGGGCAACTGCAAGGACTGCGCTGACTGCGCCGATTGCGCGGACTGCGATGAAGCCGCCAAGAAGGTGAGCGCCAACGAGGAACGGGCCGGCATCTGCGACCCGACCAAGCATGCGAAGGCGGCGAAGGCCGGTGCCTAAGCGCGCCGCCCTCGCCATCGTGACGGCCGCGATCGCGGCCGTCACTCCTTCCACCCTGTTGGCGCAGAAGCTGGGGCAAGGCGGCACCGGCGTCGACGAGAAGACCGAGCTGCCGCGATGCGAGGTTCCTCTGGGCGTCGCGGCCTTGGTTGAGGAAAAGGCCGCGAGCCCGGCCGATAACCTCTCACCGCAGCTGCAGGCGCTGATGCGTATGGCCGAGATGCAGAATGGCGGATCCACGGCCCGGGTCGACCCGCTGCCGCTCGTCAAACTCATGATCGCCCGCTCAGGCTGCTTCCGCGTGGCGGATCGAGGGGAGGCCTTCAGCGCGCTCGAGCGCGAGCGCGCGATCGCCGGCGGGGCCGCTGCCGCGCGGCCTGTCACCAAGGCGGATTACCTGCTGCAGGTCAACGTGGTCTATACTGACAGCAAGGCGCGCGAGAGTGGCGGCGGTGTCGGTGGCCTGTTCGGGGGCGCCGTCGGCCTCAAGTCCAAGACGATGGAGAGCCAGGTCCTGCTCACGCTCGTCGACGTCAACACCGGCATCCAGGAGGCGGTCGCCAGCGGCTCGGCACGCAAGAAGGACGTCGGTGTCGTCGGCGGAGGGCTGCTGCTGGGCCTCGGTGTCGGCGCTCTGGGCGGCACCTACGCTTCGACCGACATCGGCAAGATCACCAGCCTCGCGATGGTCGACGCCTTCCGCAAGCTGATGACCGATGCCAAGCCACGGCTCGAAGCGAAGCTGGTCCCGGCGAAACCGCCGGCGCTGGTTCCTCCCGCGGCCGCGCCGATCCCGGCGCAGACAGTCCAGCCGCTACCAACGCAGGCTCAGACGGGAACGCAAAAGCAATGATCCGAAAGCGATCGACACGATCCGCTGAGCTCGCGCTGGCGGACGAAGTGATGCGCGATCCTGATTACGAGGGACTACCGGACCGCGTCCGGTCAGCCCTCAAGAAGCATGTGCGCGGTCTCTGGGGGGAGAAGGAGACCGCGTTCATGCTCGATCGCGAGTTCGGGCCGGAGAACGACCGACATGTCCTGATCCACAATCTGCGCCTGCCTGACGGCCAGGGGGGGTTCGCTCAGTTCGATCACATCCTCCTGTCTCGCTTCTCGCGAACCGCCGCGATCTTCGAGTCCAAGAATTACGCGGGCAACATCTCGAAGAACGCACATGGCGAGTGGATGGTCTGGTATCGCGGGCAGCACCGGCCTCAGAACATCCCCAATCCCGTCGCTCAGGTGCGGCGCCAGCGAGACGTCCTCGCCGCGTGGCTGAAGCGCAAGGGGCACACCAAGGCGTTCGAGCGCATCGGCGTGTTCGTATCCGTGCCAGCTACGAACGACATCGACCGCTCCAAGGTCGGCAATGACGAACCGATCTACAAATGCGACAACCTCGTCGCGGGATGGATGCCGTTCGGGGGAACGAGCCCCTTGTCGCGTCTTTTCTCGACAGGCGTAAGCGGCCTGCAGATGCTGGCAATCGCCGACCAGCTGATCGCGGACCATGTCGAGGAGGAAGACATCTACGTGCGGCTCGGGATCCATCCTGGACCTGACGGAACGACGGCCGAGCCGGACACCAGCCAAGCTGACGACGCAGAGCCAGAGCCGATCGTCGACGCGCCTGAGGAGCCCGCGCCAGAGCCAGTGATCGCGACCAGCCAATCGGCGACACCGCCACCCGCGCCGGTGATCGCCGATGCGGTGCCCCCCTCGCCAAAACCTCGAAAGGCAGGAGCGCAGATCGAGGTCTGCGCCGGCATCATGGAACGCACGCTGCCAGATGGTCGCATCGCGTTCCGGGCGGCCAAGGACGATCACATCGGCCGAGAGGCGCTAACCGCGCTTTGCAAGGGCAGGGCGGTGTGGAACCCGATGTTCGCGAACTGGGTGTGCCCGCCCGACATCGCGACCGAGATCCGCGCCGCCCTTCCGAACGCTGTGCAGTTGGCGCAGCTGCCATGAACATGATCAGCCTGCCCCGACCGACCTGCCCGTACTGCGATGCGGCGATGCGACGCTGGCCGCTCGGGCAGGCGGTCCTAGCCTGCGATACCTGCAGACGGCCGATCGTGCGCTACCTGGCTCAGCCTAGCTCGCGCATCTTTCGCCTACGGCCTGTCTACACCGTGATCTACGTTGCCGCGTTCGTTGTCCTCCTGCTCACGTTGGCCTTGATCGCCTTCAACCCGGTTGAGACGCGACACATCATCCCGGCGATCGCCATCCCGATCGCCATGTTCGGGGCCTGCGACATCGCGGACGGTTGGTTGTCGTGGCGGACGTCGATCGATCGGGGCTGGCGGACACTCCGGCGTGGAAAGGCGGCGCGCGCAATCGGCCTTGCACGTGGCCTCTTCGGCATCGCCGGCGTGGCCGTCGCGATCATCGGGCTGCTCGCTTACGACGAGATGGCAGGAAGCCCGCGCCCGGGGACGCCATCTCCAAAGATCGCGGCAGGGCGGACGTGATCCCCTTCTGCCTCATCCTTGGCGACAGCACCGGCGTTGGCACCGCGGGGGCGCTCGCGCGCGAAGGTATCCGATGCGAGATCCACGCGCACGTCGGCGCGCGCTCCAGCGGTGTGCTGGAGGAGTGGCAGGGCCGCATTACCCCCGCCGTCGCCTTGATTGCGTTGGGCTCGAACGATGTCGGAGATCCACGCCTGGAACGCCGGTTGATCGCCTTGCGCGCGAGAACCCGGGCGCCCCGCGTGACGTGGCTCGCACCCTATAACCGCACTGCAGCCCTGATCGTGACGAAAGTGGCGCTTCGTTTCGGGGACAAGGTCATCCCGCTCGCCCAGCTCCCCACACGGGACGGGGTGCATCCGACCAGCTACCGGCCGATCTCAGGTCTGCTCGGATGGAAACTTCTTTCCGGATTCCGGAAGAATGTTTCCCCCGAGACCCGCGGCGCATGGCCACCAGAGGCGGCCAACGTCCCTGTCAGGCGGGCAGTCGTCCTGCAGATGCAGTAGCGACGGTTTGGCCGCCAGGCGGTGCGGTGGGGCTCAGTCCGCCTTTTCGCTGGCAGCGGCTTTGCGGCGACCACGCTTAGGCGCGGGCTGCTCCGCCTCTGCAGGCGCCGGTGCATCCGGCGCGTCCTTCGGCTTCCGGCCGAGACCGATCTTCTTCGCCATCGAGCGGCGCGCCTCGCTGTATTCGGGCGCGACCATCGGGTAATCGGCCTTCAGGCCGTATCGCTGACGGTACTGGTCCGGGGTCAGGCCATGACCGGACAGGTGCCGGCGCAGCGACTTATAAGGCTTGCCATCGATCAGGCTGATGATGGCGTCGGGTCGGGCAAGAGACTTCCTGACGGAAACCGCGGGCGTGAACACCTCGGCCGGCTCCGTCGGCTCGCTGGCCGGGCTCTCGAGCGCGATCACCGCCTCATGCATCGACTGGAGGAACGCAGGCACCTGGCTCTGGTCGGCCCGCGTGTTCGGGTTGGACAGCCAGGCGATCGTCAGCTCGGTCGCGAGCTCGACGACGTTGTTCTGATCGCTCATTCGATCCTCGTCCAATCCAGTTAAGCAGAGCTACCGCGGCAGCGTCGAAGCTCGGTTATACCGATCATCGACGGTGCTTCCAGCGGCAACGGTCTAACGGACGATCAGGTCCGAGACAGTAGACGGACGATGCGCCGGCTTCCCTCGAGGCCGCCAATCCAAGCCGCCGCGAAAAACGCCATTAGTATGCAAGGCAAACAGTATGGGGCCGACACTCGATGCTATAAGGCCGCGATAGCTGCATCGACCTCGTCCCGCGGAGGCCAAGTGATGGACAACATATTTTTCGTGTCCCTGGTAGTGCTCGCCTTCAGTCTAGGGGGTTGGTCCGCTGGAATGTATCGCCAGGAACCAGCGATGATCAGCGGCGGGATCGGTATCGTTGGGATGTTGGTGTCTCTTATCGCCTGACCTGAACGGATGGAATTGTAGACGGTCGTTGTCCGCGGAAGAGCCCGAGACATGGACAGGTTCCTCGCTGGAGCCATTTTCCTGGTCGTAGGTGGACCAGTTGGATGGTGGTTGGGCGCCTTCTGGAAAGAGCCGGCGATCGTCTTCTTCGCCTGCGGCACGCTGATCCTGATCGCGTGCGTGTTGCCATAGCAGCTTTGTGAGCGCCTCCGCGTGCCATGGTCGAGGCACAAACATCGTCCGCAGCAGCGCTTTGGCTCCACGAGCGGATCACGGCCGGTGGACAGCGACATCGCCTGCGATCATGATGCAGCGCAAACGGGAGAAGCCTGCATGGGCGAGGGCGCGACGTTTATCCGGCGTGAGGGTGTGAAGCAGGAGTGCATCGCGCTCCAGATGGAAGGCGACGACGAGGCACGCCTGCTTCTCTACGCCCAGGGCCTGGTCAATCAGGCGATCGCGGACCTCCTTGAGGATCCCGAGCAGATGCGAAAACTAGTGGAGATCGCGCGGTTTAAGCCGACGCTCCGGTTAGTGCATAACCGTGACTCGGAGGACGGCTAAACGCAGCCGGCCTAATCAAGCGGCTGCCCGGGCACTAGCCGTCGGTAAACCTCCTCGAGCTCGGTCTGAGCCGCATCTGCCGCAGCGCGTGCCGCCTTGAGACGAGGAAAGTACCCATCCCAAGTACTCTGGCCGACGTTTGCGAATGTCTTCTGAGTTCCCTCTTCGGCCAAGCGGCCGATAGCTTCTTGGCTACGGGCAACCTTTTTGAAGGCGCCGTCAAGTTCAATTCGTTCCTGCGGTGTCATACACTGCTCCAAAACAGAGAAGGTTGCATTGATCAAACACAGAAATGGGCACTGTACCCCCAATACGTTAGCCCAATAAGAGTAGCTAAGGCGACCGTTGCAAGAAATAACCTTGCCGAAAGAGGCCACTTATCTTTCCACGTAAAGTGAAGCTGCTCATCCATCCAGCCGACCTGCGTCTCGGCAAACAGCTTGTAATGAGCGTACCATCCACTTAGGAATACCTGCTTTCCGATTGAAATGGCGCGGTACTCGGTATTGATGGCGTCAAATTCGGCTTTCGCTGCGACTGGATCGGAGCCACCCTTTACAAGGCGATACAGATCCTTCAGCCGGTCTAGCAGCGAAAGCAACTTGTTTGCGGATGCGTAGTACTCTTCAGCGCGGTAAAATGACAGGTAAAGGGTCGCTATACCGATGACCAGAAGAGCGCCGGACGGCCACTTCGTTGATAAGGGCTCATAGATCAGCGCAGCTATACCGATAGCGCTTGAGGCCAAGCCAACCCAGCCCGGTAGCTTGGTGATCCAATCATAGGTCGCGAATGTCTTGCGAGCACCGAACGCAACGTCGTATCCCTTTTCGGCGATGGTCAGCAAAAGCGCATCTCTGTCCATCACTTTTCACTCTCGTCTACGATGGGAACGTGGATGCGATCCTTAGCAACGACAACCCCGTCTTGGACTGCGTAGCAATCAACGACATGCTCACCGCGGAAGTCCGATGTCTCCCGCTTAGTCTTGTTGCCGCTATCAGGGACAATCTGACCACGAATGATGTTCCTGCGGATCGCTTCTGGACCTCGGTTCAGCACCTTCCAATAAACGTGATAGACGCCCTTAATGTCTTCCTCGTCGATGTAGAAGCGAAGTGACTTAGACTTATAAACGTTTGGTCGTCTTGCGTTGAAGCCACGCATCGCACGCAGAAAGACTGTACGGAAGCCACTCTGTTTTATCTCGCACTCCAGACGTAGAGAGTACCGGATATCGACGGGGAACTGGTCCTCGATAAACTCCTCGGTATTGTCAGCCGTGTAGCCCGCCTCAGTAAGCTGGGCCTTTCGGACCTCTGTGGTGGCGGACAGGGGATATGCGCGACCAAATAACTTTCGCCACCGGGTGTTCGCCTTACTGTCCTCGCCGGCCTCAAGGGCCTTATCCGCGAGTGCCAATCCCTTCTTCGCCTTGCTCTGAAATGCTTTGCGAACCTTGACGTGCTGACCGCTACCAAGGGCGGCGTAGCGATCTTTTTTTGGCTCTTCCAACAGGAATGATAGAAAGTCCCGCATCATCTGAGCGCAGGAGTTCAACGATGTCTTGTCGTATTCAGTCCGGGAAACCAAAAAGTTGTGCGCTAGAGTATCAATGAGTAAGCCGCCCATAGCAACGCCATGCTTATTTTTCCAGGCCCGCGTCATTTTGGCTAAACGACGAAGGTTGCCATTCTTGTCGGTGTTGACCTGCTGGGTAGTCGCCAGTTCTGGACGTGGCCTAGTCAGACGGTAGCAGCCCTGCCCCTTCGTGTGAGGATACCAGAATCCCTCCTCATCTTCGAAGACAGGCTGAACCTCGATCTTGAAGTTCTGATACTGACAAACAACAACGAGGGTATCCACGTAGACAGTCGTGCTGGCATACCTAGCCTGAATTGCGTCAGCTGTGTCGCGTAGTAGCTGATATGGCTTGTCCTTATAGCGTTCCCATTTGCCGCTAGGCATGATGTAGAGCATATCCAGGTCGGAGATACCGCGGATGGCGGTCCAGCGACCATAGGAGCCTACCTGAAGGCTGTTATCCGTTCGGCTGTCTGTATCGCGAAATTGAAGGTTGCATGCCCTCGTAACTTCGCCGTAGCGGGATGAAATTGTGGCCTCGTTGTCGATCGCAATGTTCGAAAACAGTGTCTTGAAATCGTCCGCCCTGCTGATGGTAGCCTCCCGTTGCTGCGCCGGACTGGTGCCCCCACCAAAGCGCTGTCGTTATAGGGAAAGATGGGTCGCGGTCCCGATTTGTTCAACCCCCGTAACGACCTCGTGGAGCAATCGCGCGAGAGGCTTTAGCGGACAGTGGCATCAATCCAACCTTCAGCCAAACGAGAACGTCGGAGAGTCTGCCTCCCCATGAGCACCTAAGGCATTAAGGATTATTGCAATATCATAGGGCACTCTTGATGCCTCTGCATCGACCTCCGGCCCAAGCGGCTTCTCCGGACTGACGTGGATACCGGTCGAGCCCCAGCCCCTGACAAGCTTGGTTCCCTTGAGGCCGTATGCCCTTGCATCGCAAAAGGAGGTTCCCTGAATTTGTGCCTCGATCAGGTCGTCGCCCCACCGGCGCGCAGCGTAGGTTCTGTGACAACCGTCCACCACCAGGAAAAAGTCGTCGTGCCCCGCTAGCCGTACTCGTGTGACAGCTATGCGAGGCGGGAGCCCTTGCTCTCGCAATTGGAGTGCAGTCGCCACTCTGTCTCGTTTCCAAGGTTGCGCGAGAACGCGGCCAACGGAGATCTTTTGCTCCACGAAATTCCGGTCTGTTCCGGTGACGATGCACCGCAAGCCCGCTGCGAACCGGTCGACGAGAAAGGGGCCAATCGTAGAGATGATACCCGTAGCGCCCGGTCCCAACTCTCGCTCGTTGGATCCCTTTTCGTAGCCCACGTGTTCGGTGACGACGTCCCGCACGAAATCGAGTCTTAGCTTAGGAGGATCAATAAACGTCATATCTAGTCCAAACATAGTTACAACTCTGAAACGTCCTGATGAGCCCCTCTATGATGGTCACGGTAATCGAAAGTATGGGCGATCAGGCAGCTAAAGCAGCATGTCAGACTTGGATTTTATGTGGACACAGTCATAAGCTGTGATGGATACGGCGCCACAACATCGGCAACATCGTCCCATGGCGCAGAAAGCCAACGATCATAATCGTCGTCGTGTATTACCACGGGCATCGCTTTGGGGTGGATAGGAGCCACGATCGCGTTAGGCTCCGTTGTCAGGAACCCATAGGCGTTGCCGCGCTCGGTCGGGCGCCAAATGCCCGCGAATGCGAAGATGGGCCGGCTCGGTATGTCAAACCAGTGCAACGGCTTCTTACCATCCTCCCCGGGAGCGAGCCCGTACTCGGAGAACGATGTCACTGGCACCAGGCAGCGTCGCGCCGGCGTAGTCAGCATCGATCGCCAGAAGCTGGAGCTGAGATTGCGTACGTTGGTCACGTATTTGGTCAGCTTGACCGATGGATCGCGCTTTCTGGGCACCTGCGTCGGCACGCCCCACTCCATGCGCTCGACCCGGCGATCGTCGCCATCCTTCACGATCACAGCGCCATAGAAGGGCGTCTTCTTGCCCGTCGGGAAGATGTCGCCAGCGGGGAAGGTCTCGTCCGGTTCATAGGGCGGCCGGATGCCGAACGTCGCCATCACCTCGGCCTGCTTGGCCGTGAGCCGATAGATGGGGTGATTGCGGTCCACACTCTTCAAGGCGCACCGTAATCTGGGTCGGCATGGGGCCGGCAGACGCGGAGGGTTGCAACGATGCAGTATGTGGGGCTCGACGTATCGCTGGCTGAGGTCGCGATCTGTGTGGTCGATGAGGAGGGCGAAATCGAGGTTGAGGGTACGGCTCCGTCCGAGCCAGATGCCATCGCCGATTGGCTTCTCGAACACGACGTACACCCCGACAAAGTCGGACTTGAGATCGGCGGCTTGGCGCGCTGGCTGTATTCCGAACTCGGAAATCGTGGGCTGCCGATGATCTGCATCGATCCGCGCCGCCTTCGCGCTTTGACCAAGACCATGCCGGTTAAGACGGACCGAAACGATGCGCGAGCCATCGCCCAGGTTATTCGGGTCGGATGGTATCGCCCCGTCCACATCAAGAGCCCGGTGAGCCAAGAGTTGCGGATGCTCCTCGCCAATCGCAAGACGCTGCTGGTCAAGTACGGTGACATCGAGAACGAGGTGCGTGGTACGCTTCGCGCCTTTGGGCTGAAGCTTTCAGGCCGCATCGCATCAGGGCATTTTGAGCAGCGTGCAATGGAGTTGGTAGAAGACCGGCCAAGGCTCGCCGCCATGGTGAAGCCGATGCTCATCGCGCGAAACGTACTGCGAGAGCAATGCGCCGTGCTGCACAAGATGCTTCTTGATGCTGTAGCTCGGGACGATACCTGCCGGCGCCTTATGACGGTGCCAGGCGTCGGTGCTGTCACGGCCGTCACGTTCCTCGCCGTCATCGATGATCCGACGCGCTTCCAGCACTCACGGGACGTCGGTGCTCACTTGGGTATGACGCCGAGGAAGTATGCGAGCGGGGAGACGGATCGGAATGGCGCGATCTCCAAGTCAGGTGACGCCCTGATGCGCACGACTCTTTATCAGGCATCGCTAGCTTTGCTGACGCGGTCGAAGCGGTGGTCGACGCTGAAGGCGTGGGGCATGGCGGTCGCAAAGCGCCGCGGGCTCCGCCGAGCAATCGTCGCAGTCGCGCGCAAGCTGGCGATCGTGATGCATCGCATCTGGGCCGACGGTACCGAGTTTCGGTGGACGCGCGAAGAGGCCGTCTCATGACGGTCTGATCTCCGCACCACCTTACCAGCTCCGCCGCGAGGCGGGGGTAACCCGAGAGAACGAGGTCGAGGCGACTGCGCTGTAATCGGAGTGCCACCAGAGCCCGTCCAAGATAGATTGCAGCCCTCGATCAGCTATCGAACGACCCATTGCGAGGCGGCCACAGCGCCGACCTCGGACACAAGCTCGAACCTCGGATTGCCCAATTGATACCTTGAGATCAGGTCCTCACCTGGTCACGTTGTTGTTCGTGCGTTGTCCGGGAACGGCAAGGAGCTGACGGAGCAGAAGTCAGTCGTGTCCGCCAAAACGATAGCCAGGTCTATGAAGGAAACCAGGAATGTCCGTAATCATTGCTGCGCTAGTTTTGGCACAGGCTGGGGGTCAGCCATTGGACGCTTGCGACCTAGTTACGCCTATGACCTTCTTTGACAATATGAGCGATCTACCGCCTGAGATCCAGTCTGACATCAATAAGCGGCATGGTATAATTTACCCTAGGGGGAGTAAGGCTATCAGTTTTAGTGATACTCCTTCTCGCGGTTTAAAAGTCTCATCCGAGCTAAGCTACATCGGTCATGTCAAAAACCAATGGCTTATTTCGTATACCTACGGCGGTATAGCCATCCGGTCTGTTACCGTTTCATACACGCTAGACCGGAATGCAAAAGTCACGATGCCATATTTGATGGGCGCGTTAGAAGGGGACAGCTGCACGGCCGCAAACACGTTCTTAAAGGGGGTTGTCGTAGAAGCGGGGTGGCAGCGTTAATAGACGACGGAGACGTATTGAATAAAATGCTTGGGATGGGACTTTAGCCATGATCCAGCTGCGACAATAGTGGAAGCGGCCGCCGCCAATGCCAGAGGCCGGTAGGCGATTATCTTTATGCGCTAATTAGTCCCATTGCTACGGATCATCAAACGAGCTTGTTCTATCGCTTTGATGAAAGGCGCGGTAAAAACTTGACGGTCTTCGTGTAAGATCGCATCAAAATCGGTGTACTCAATAGAAACTCTGAATTTAGGCGAATGTCCTAGCCCATTCAAAAATTGATCAACACCTACCCGCCTGCTTACGTGGCGATCACGCCGTCGGCGTTCTTCTAATATCTGGCCACAACAGATGTAAAAACGGCCTTGCTCAACTTTCATGAAATCGGGCACAATGCTGAACGCTGAGACGCTGATGACAGTGGTACCGCCGTGGTCAGCTTTTTTGGTGCTCGAAAATGATAGCGGTGACAGAACCGCAGTAGTGTCACCTTCAACCCTAAACGATATTACTGAAGAGCGTACTAAGCACGACTGTGCCTTGCAGTCGATTTGGTACTGGTCAACGCCTTTGGTTTGTAAATTAGATGGTGCGAGAATTGCAAGGCAAGCCGCGCCTAGTGCGATAAGGTTAGTGGTTGACATACCGTCTCTTTCTCACTGCCCGCTCTGCCAGATCAGGGGCAGTGTGGCGAGAATAGATAAATATTCACCTTTCGAGGCGCTGCGGGCCCTTTTCGCTTGTGGCAAGGACCGCAATCACACAACCGATTGCACATCCGCGCCTCCTATTGGCACCGACGAGCTAACCCGCCGGCGCGCATGCCTTACAGCTTGTCCTTCAGGCCCTTGGCGGCCGTGAAGGCGACCTTCTTCGACGCAGCGATCGTCATGCTCTCGCCGGTCGACGGGTTGCGGCCCTCGCGCTCCGGCCGGTCCTTGACGGTGAACTTGCCGAAGCCATTGATCGAGACCTCTTCTCCCTTCGCAGCCGCAGCCGCGATCTGGTCGAACACCGCGGTGATCGTCTTCTTCGCGTCCGCCTCGCTCGTACCCGTTGCAGCCGCGACGCCCTTGGCCAGCTCACCAACGTTCATGCTAGTCATACTCCCTTTGAAAGCGTGGGGACCTTACCGATGGCGAGCGACGACACAACGACTGTGCTGGATGAGGCGGGCACCAGCGCCGTCAAGCTGATGCTGTCGAAGCTCGACGATCACGACGTCACCGTCGTTTTCGAGACGGTCGGAGGCGTCGGTCCGATCGGCGACCTGGCTGCGGAGGCGATGAAGGATCGTAACATCGATCTGTAATCGCTAGCTTATCCGCACAGGCAGGGGAGGAACCAGGCGCCACGACGGAGGCTGAGGATGGTAGATCGACGTAAGCGGCCGCAAGGCGGAGCCGAGGTCCTCGTCTTCCTTGATCGTCACCGTCTCGCTCACACCCCAGACCACTATGCCTTCGCCCACGAGTACCTGAGCGGCGAGGACACGCAGCTGCGCGAACGCGTCGACGGCGCGATCGACGGCGGTGTCCGCCTGACCGAAGAGCAGGTGCTTCAGCTACGGCCTGCCGCGCCCGCGAACGTAGCGCCCGAGCTCGATCACATCACTCTGCGGGTCATGGACGTCGTCGGAGACGCGATGACGATCACGACCGATCTCAGCCGCGAGCTGGTCACCGCGTCCGCGGCGCTGCTGGATGAACCAGGAGCGACGGTCGGCCCGCTGCTCGCGACCATGCTCCGCCGAGCAGAGAGCGCAGAAGCAAGTTTCGCGCAGGCTGCGGCCCGCGCGCGCCAGATCCGCGCCGAGCTGGCGGCTCTGCAGGCAGCAGGGCAGCACGACCCGCTGACGGGCCTGACAAACAGGAAGGGCTTCGAGGACCGCCTCGCGGGCGACTTACGGAATCCAGTCTGCGTCGCACTCGTCGACGTCGATGGCCTTCGCGGCATCAACGAGAGCCACTCGGCAGCAGTCGGTGACCGCCTCTTGAAGGTCGTGGCGCGCGCGCTCGCCGATCATTGCCGCAGCCACCTCGTCAGTCGCTGGGAAGGCGGCACCTTCGCGCTGCTCATCGAGGGAATGGACCTGCGTGCCGCTGGCGAGATGGTCACCGAGGCATGCGAGGCGATCGGAGCACGCGAGATGAAGGTGCGCGAGAGCGATGAGCCGCTTGGCCGCATCTCGCTCTCTGCCGGCGTTGCAGCGAGCCGCAGCCGTCCGCCGCAAGAGCTGGTGGAAGCCGCCCAGGCGCAACTCCGGCGAGCGAAGCAGCCCGGTGCCGGTCCGGTTGCGATCGAAAGCAGGATGGTCGGGGTATCTGCGACGAGCTGACGCGGGGACAGCTGGAAATCGGGTTGACGGATGGAACCCCTTAACGGAACATAGAGGGAACGAGTAGAGTCTAGTCCCTTATGTCCGCCGCCCTTGATTCCCTGCCGACCAGCATAGCGCATCTGCGGACGATCGCTACGCCTGCTGCTGACTATCGCGTCATGCCGTTCGGCGTGGACGCGCTCGACAGCCGGCTCGGGGCAGGGGGCTTGCGAGCCGGCGCGCTGCACGAGGCGACTGCGCGGAGCGCCGCGCTGGTCGACGATGCCGCTACAACGCTCTTCCTCGCCGGCATCGCCGCACGCGAGGCGGCGGGGGCCGGCGGTCCAGTGCTATGGGCCAGCTGCAGGGCTGACCTCTACGCTCCCGCCCTCGAGCAGGCCGGGCTTCCCTCCGCCAACGTGATCTACGCGCAGCCGCGCGACGATGCCGCGCTCTTGGCCGTAGTCGAGGATGCGGTGCGGGACGGCACGCCGGCTGCGATCGTGGCAGAGGCGAGCAAGGTCTCGATGGTAGCCACGCGCCGGCTGCAGCTCGTCGCGGCCGACGCCGACATGCCGGTGCTGCTGCTGCGCCGCGCGCGCGGCCTCAACCAGGACGTGTTTGCCGAGCCGTCCGCCGCGTGGACGCGCTGGCGGATCGGTGCCGCGCCGTCCGAGCGGTTGGGTGTCGCGGGTGTGGGAAGAGCGAGATGGTCGGTCGAGTGCGTCCGCCAGCGTGGAGGTGAGGGCTTCTCCCTGATTGTGGAGGGCAGCGATGAGACGGGTCGTCTCGCTGTTCCTGCCGAGCTTGGCCGTGGAGCGGCTGAGGCGGCTGGAACGGTCCGCTTCGCGGCAGCCTGAAAGGCCTGTCCTCGAGCTGCCGGTAGACGACGACCCCGGCGCCTGTTCGGTGCCGCGGGGCGGAGGATGGCGATCAGGTGCGCGGTGGGCGCGGGAAGGCATGCCGTCGCGCGGCGACGTCGAGGCGCAGATCGCCGCACTGCCGACCCACGCGCAGCCGCCTATGCGCGAGCTCGGCCGGCGCTCCGAAGCTGCCAGTCACCCCTACAAGGCGGCGACGCCCGCGCCGCGCATCAGCGTGCCCGCCACCAAGCCGCTCGAGCACGCGCCGCTGGCGCTGATCGACAAGGTCGGCCGGCGCGAAGAGGTGGTCGCCGCCTGTGACGGCGCGCGTGCGCTCGGCGTGCATCCGGGCATGGCGGCGACCCACGCGCGCGCGCTCGTCTCGGATCTCGATTTCCGCCCGGCCGAGCCGCAGGCCGACGCAGCGCTGCTCGACCGCCTTGCCCTGCTGGCAGTGCGCCGTTGGTCGCCGATCGCGGCGGTCAGCCCAAGCGATGGTCTCTGGATCGACCTCGCGGGCTGTGAGCACCTGCATGGCGGTGAAGAGCGCTTCTGCCGGCGTCTGATCGCCTTCTGCAGGCGGGCAGGCTTCACGGCACGCGTTGCGGTCGCCGACACGCCCGGCGCGGCGCACGCGCTCGCGCGCTACGGCCGCGGCGACCTCATCCGCGCCGAGCCGGGCGCGACTGCCAGTGCACTCGCGCCGCTGCCGATCGTGGCACTACGGCTTGCTCCGAGCGCACTCAGCGCCGCGCGGCGCTTCGGCTTCGAGACAGTCGCGGATCTCCTGCCGGTCGCGCGCGGGCCGCTCGCGCGCCGGCTTGGCCTGCCGGCGATCACGCGGCTCGACCAGGCGCTGGGCGCGGTCGCGGAGCCGATCACCCCGCGCGAGGACGCCGACGTGCCGCTCGTCGAGCGCCGGCTGCTAGAGCCGATCGGCACGGCCGAGGCGATCGAGCAGGTCATGGGCGACCTCCTGCGCGATCTCGCCGGCGTGCTGCAGGAGCGCGGGCTCGGCGCGCGCGCGCTGCGGCTCACCGGCCTGCGCGTCGACGGCACCGAGCAGGTGGTCGCCGTCGGCACGTCGCGGCCGACGCGCGAGGTGCCGCACTTGCTGCGGCTGCTGAAGCTCAAGATCGAGCGGATCGACCCGGGCATGGGGCTCGAGCAGTTCTGGCTCGTCGCCCCGCATACCGAGCTGCTTGATGCGGTCGACCTCGGCGCCGTGCTCGCCGGCGAGACGCTGGTGCGGGACTCCGCGCGCCTAGTCGACGTCATCGCCGGCAGGATCGGTCCGCGCGCCGTCTTCCGCGTGGCGCCAGTCGAGAGCCATGTGCCGGAGCGAGCCGTCGCCCGCTCCGACCCAAACGAAACGCCTGGCCCCTGGCCAAAGTGGCCGCGACCGATCCGCCTTTTCGCGCGACCCGAGCCGCTTGCGCGCGTGATGGCGCTAATGCCCGACCAGCCGCCTCGCCGCTTCGAGTGGCGCGGCAAGACCTACAAGATCGTCGCCGGCGATGGTCCCGAGCGGGTCCATGGCGAGTGGTGGCGCCGCGACGCCGAGGTGTGGGCGGTGCGCGACTATTACCGCGTCGAGGACGATGCGGGCGGCCGCTATTGGGTGTTCCGCCGCGGCGACGGCTTCGAGGAGGATACCGGCGACCTTAGCTGGTGGATGCACGGGGTCTTCGGGTGACCCACTATGTCGAGCTGCAGGTGCTCACCCACTTCTCGCTGCTGCGCGGCGCGTCGTCTCCCGAGGAGCTGTTCGCGGCCGCGGCGCTGCTCGGCTATCCTGCGATCGGCGTCAGCGACATCGGCACGGTCGGGGGCGTCGTGCGCGCATGGGAGGCGCAGAAGGCGACGGGCGTGCGCTCGATCGCGGGCACGCGCGTGGATCTCTCGTGCGGCCGTCGCCTGCTGCTCTACCCGATAGATCGTCCCGCCTGGTCGCGGATCACGCGGCTGCTGACCGTCGGCAAGAAGCGCGCAGGGAAGGGCGGGTGTCTGCTCCACTGGCACGACCTCGAGCCATGGTCCGAGGGCGTCATCGCCATCCTGCTGCCGCACGAGGCAGACGAGGAGAACCTGGCGGCGCTGAAGGACCTGAAGGCGGTCTACGGGCGCCGCGGCTACATGGCGCTCTACCAGCGGCGCCGGCCGGGCGACGCGGTCCGCATCGACGCGCTGGCACGGCAGGCGGGCGGCGCCGGCGTGCGCGCGGTCGTCACTGGCGACGTGCTCTACCACGCGCCCGAGGCACGGCTCCTGCAGGACGTCGTCACGGCGGTGCGCGAGAAATGCACCGTCGATGAGCTCGGCTACCGCCGCGAGGTGAACGCCGACCGCGCGCTGAAATCGCCGGACGAGATGGTCCGGCGCTTCCGCGCCTATCCCGACGCGCTGCAGGCGAGCGTCGACATCGCCAAGCTCTGCACCTTCGACCTGGGCGAGCTGGCGTACCAATACCCGCATGAGCGTCTGATCGAGGGGCTGACCGCGCAGGAGGCCTTGCAGAAGCTGGCGACCGAGGCGGTCGAGCGCATGTTCGGCGGCAACGTGCCCGAAGCCTACACCACCCAGATCGCGCACGAGATGCGGCTGATCGGCGAGCTCGGCTATGCTCCCTACTTCCTCACCGTCTACGCGATCGTGCGCGAGGCACGCCGGCGCGGGATCCTCTGCCAGGGACGCGGCTCGGCCGCCAACAGCTGCGTGTGCTTCGTCCTCGGCGTCACGTCGATCGACCCGATCAAGCACGAGCTGCTCTTCGAGCGCTTCGTGTCGGGCGAACGGCGCGAGCCGCCCGATATCGACGTCGACTTCGAGCATGAGCGCCGCGAGGAGATCATCCAGTGGATCTACGAGACCTACGGGCGTGACCGCGCCGCGCTGACTGCGGTCGTGACGCGATACCGCGCGCGGGGCGCGGTGCGCGACGTTGGCAAGGCGCTCGGGCTTCCTGAGGATCTGACCTCCTCGCTCGCCGGCCTTGTGTGGGGCTGGTCGGCCGAGGGTGTTGGCGAGAAGCAAGTTGAAGAGCTGAACCTCGACATCGCCGATCGCCGGCTGCGGTTGACGCTCGACCTCGCGCGCAAACTGATCGGCGTGCCGCGCCACATGTCGCAGCATCCGGGCGGCTTCGTGCTGACGCACGACCGCCTCGACGACCTGGTGCCGATCGAGCCCGCGGCGATGGAAGATCGCCAGATCATCGAGTGGGACAAGGACGACATCGACTCGCTCAAATTCATGAAGGTCGACGTCCTCGGCTTGGGGATGCTTGGCTGCATGAACCGCGCCTTCAACCTGCTCGAGCAGGACAAGGGCATCCGCGTCGGGCTGGCCGACCTGCAGGACGACGATCCCGACGTCTATGCCATGATCCAGAAGGCGGACACGCTCGGCACCTTCCAGATCGAGAGCCGCGCGCAGATGAGCATGCTGCCGCGCATGAAGCCGCGGCGCTTCTACGACCTCGTCATCCAGGTCGCGATCGTGCGCCCGGGCCCAATCCAGGGCGACATGGTCCACCCGTATCTGCGCCGGCGTGAGGGGCTGGAGCGGCCGGAGTACCCGCGGCCGGAGCTGCGCGCCGTGCTCGAGAAGACGCTCGGCGTGCCGCTGTTTCAGGAGCAGGCCATGAAGGTGGCGATCGTCGGCGCCGGATTTACGCCGGCCGAGGCGGACCAGCTGCGCCGCGCCATGGCCACCTTCAAATTCACCGGAGGGGTCAGCCACTTCAGCGAGAAGCTGGTCGAGGGCATGGTTGCGCGCGGCTACCCGCGTGAGTTCGCCGAGCGCACCTTCCGCCAGCTCGAGGGCTTCGGCTCCTACGGCTTCCCAGAGAGCCACGCCGCCAGCTTCGCAAAGATCTCCTACGCGAGCAGCTGGATGAAGCATCACCATCCCGACGTGTTCTGCGCCGCGCTGATGAACGCGCAGCCGATGGGCTTCTACGCTCCGGCGCAGATCGTCCGCGACGCGCGCGAGCATGGCGTCGAGGTGCGGCCTCCTTGCGTTAACGCCAGCCGTTGGGACTGCACGCTCGAGCCGACGCGCGGGCGCTACCTGGCGGTGCGGCTCGGTCTCAGGCAGATCCGCGGGCTGTCGAACGCGGACGGCGCAAAGATCGTCTCCGCGCGCAGCACGACGGCCTACGAGAGCGTCGAGGACGTGTGGCGCCGCTCCGGCGCGCAGCGCGCCGCGATCGAGAAGCTGGCGGACGGCGACGCCTTCCACAGCTTCGGCGCCGATCGCCGGCAGGGGCTCTGGAAGGTGAGGGGGCTCGGCGAGGCACCGCTACCGCTGTTCGCCGCAGCCGACCGCGCGGCCGAGACGCAGAGTGCGGAGGGGATCGAGCCCGAGGTGCAGCTCCGTTCGCTCACCGACGGGCGTGAGGTGATCGAGGATTATCGCAACCTGCAGCTGTCGCTCCGCGCACATCCGCTTTCGTTCGTCCGCGACGAGTTGACGCGCCGCGGCGTGACGCGCTGCGCGGATCTCGCCAGCGTCCGCGACGGCCGCCACGTCGAGGTCGCCGGCATCATCCTGGTCCGTCAGAAGCCCGGATCCGCCAAGGGTGTGCTGTTCATCACGATCGAGGACGAGACCGGCATCGCCAACGGCATCCTCTGGCCCGACCGCTTCGAGGCCCAGCGCCGCACTGTGATGTCGGCTTCGATGGTCGGTCTGAAGGGGCGGGTGCAGAAGGAGGGCGAGGTGATCCACGTCATCTGCGACCGCATCGTTGACCACGGCGACCTTCTGCACCGCGTTGGCGACATGTCATTCCCGCATCGCACCGGCCGCGGCGATGCCGCACAGCACCCCGGCTCGCCCGACCGCGGCGACAAAGATTGGAGCCCGGAGCCGCGCAACTGCTACTGGCCGCCCCATGCGGAGGGCATGGATCCTGAAGACGTCGTGCGCTTCAAGTCGCACGATTTCCATTAAGGTGAGCTCGGTCCCACGGCATCAGCGCGTTATCATCGCACTGTCGCTACAGATACTCCGGTCGAGCCTTACGCATTGTTCTGAAAGGCGTGTGGACGGCATCGAAGTTCGTCTCGCGCTGCGCTGCTTGCTCCCGCATTGTCCGGAACGTTGGCCGCTCGAGTTGTTCTGGGACGCTGCGCAGCAAACGAACGAGATCGGGCGGTCGCAAGGCGTTACCGCCGCCTTCAACGGCATTGTTCGTCAGCTTCGGCGGGCCGGAAAATATGAAGAGGTGACCTCTTTGTAATTGGGAGGCATCTTGCGGGCGAACACGTTGAAGGACGGGTGAGGGCACGAGCTGGAGAATGGCGATGTGGTGGGGAAAAAGGGGCAACCCGGAGGCTACTGAGGATCGCGAGTGGGCAGATGCGATCGCCGGCTGCCTAGCCTTGAAGCCGAACTATTACCCGGCGATCCACCCGGATAAGCACATCCCCTCGGCGCGGCTCGCGCTACTTCAAGACCTCGTGGTGCCAGGCCCTGATGCTCGTGACCACCCTGCGGTGATCGTCTTGTCTACCCTCGTCGAAGGCGGTGAAGCCTATGAGGCCGAGGTGCCGGTGCGGCTCATTCGTGGCGTAGCACAGTCTAAAGGTAAGATCGTGTTTGATTTGGGTCGGCTCCCCGAAACCATGGACTTGCTCGACAAAAGCAGGACGGGACCGGAAAGCTTCGGACCTTTGAACCGGAGACAGTACGCTCGTCTCTGCGGAGCCATCAAAAGGGAGTCTGGCGCGATCGACGAATCTGGGCGCGTGAAGCTGGACTTTCAGACCTGGGATGGGTGCTATATCGTTCGTAACTCTGGAGCAGCCAGACGTTTAGCGCTGTGGTGTCGTCTACAGAACTACTATCCGAAGGACATCAACGCGCCCGGCCCTAAGCTGACGGTGCAAGCATGGGTCACGCCAAAGGCGCTGAATGAAGCGAACATGTTCTTCTTCCGTGAGCATAGCCGTATTCTCTTCCTCATGCATGATCCGGCGCTTGAAGCCGCGATTGCACAGCTTCGTTCGCTAGACCCTAACTACCTTTATCTCCCGCCGGCTGTTCCACCGCGCGCAGACGATGCCGACCGTCCTGCGGCGATCGTGCTGCCCATGCTACATAGGGTCGCGCCGTCCCGGGTCGGGCAAAGCGTCCTGCTTCAGCATTGGGCGGCCGAACTCTTTGACGTGGGACGCTACCTCGCCGAGCGTTGTGCGACGTATAACAGCGAGAACTCGCGACTATTCTTTCCCGATCGGGACTGAGGCTGCCTCGCGCTCAGAGCCAATCTTTCTGCGAACGCAATCAAGTGGGTGGGTATTTAGTTAAAGGAAGCCGCTCCCCGCATGACCTTTGAATAACTCGGCATCCCGTACATATTCGGACAAGATCTGGACCGTTTTGTGCCGACTAACCTCCTGCATCTTGAAGACGGTAGCGCCTCGTGATGCGCTCTCCGTGAGGAACCCCGCTCGAAGAGAGTGTCCACCAAACTGTCGCTCGTCGAGGCCAGCCTTCCGGGCGGCCGTTTGAACAAGACGCGCCACGGCTCGATCGCTCGTCGGCTCATCGGTAAGCGTGTCCTGACGCGTTAGACGGCGGAAAAGCCATCCCTTGTCGTGGCCAGCCGCCGCCATCCAGGTGAGCAAGTGACTCTTCGGCCGAAGCCCGTTCCGCTCGAGAACGGGCACCTCGACGCCCTCCCGCTTTTGATCAGTCTTCGATCGCGCGATGAAGACCTTCATTCCCTCAGGCACAATCGTGATATCATCGGTAGAGAGCGCGACCAGTTCGGAGCGACGCATCGCGGCGGCCATACCTAGCGCTAACACTGCGCGATCGCGGACTGGACGCAGCCCATCGCCAGGATAGGCATCAAGCATGGCGCTCAGGATCTGGGCGCCGGCTGCGCGTTTTCGGGAGACCTTCTTTCCCTTCTCCGCGCGGATGCCGGCCATCGTCTCGCGCAAGCGGCCCGCATCAGGGCGAGCCGGCGGGGCGACAAAACTTTCCGCTCGGTGAAAGTGCCCAATCGCCGCAAGGCGGCGTTCGACGGTAGACGGCTTTATGCCCCGGTCGGCTTCGTAGGCGACGAAGCGCCTCACACATTCAGTGTTCGCCGGGAGCGCGCACTCGCCGCGCGCCTCGCACCAGGCGGTAAAGATCGCCCAATCGGCCATGTAGGCGCGCTGGGTGTTGCCGGCACGCGCAGCGCGGGCATAGGCGTCGGCGCGCTCGGTCTCATGATCGACGATCCCGGGCAGCATCGGCGCCGGGCGAACGACAAGATCTGTTGGTCCCGTGACGACGAGCGAGTGCGACGGTGCCAGCGGTTTGGGGTCGGTCGGGTCTTGCAAAGTCGGTGCGAGCCTCGGAAACGGGTTGCCGGTTTTCGGAAACTTCTTTCCGTTTTTGCCTGTAGGTTTCCCTGAATTGGTGGACGACTTTCGCTCCGTGGGAGCGTCCTGAAATGATGGACGTTCAACTAAAACAGTGGACGTCTGGTGCTGCGGTCTCTCTGTTCCGGCTAACCGTACCCAAAAGCACGAATGTGCGACTACTCTGCGTGTGGCCGAACGTTGGTGATCGTGATGCCTACATCGGCGCTCGCAAGTGGCGCGTCCGTTGTGAGCATCTCGGCTTGCAGGTCGATCGCCAAGGCAAGGCATGCCCGATCGCCGAGGGACAGACCGAGAGCCTTCGTCGCTGGCCGGAGATCGCCTACTATAAGTGCCTGGGCAGGAGTGAGCGACCGGACATCGAGATGCAGCCCGCCGAGCGCCTCACGCACCTCGTCGAGCGGCAATCCTCGGTCCCGTAGCTTGGAAACGACCTCTGCGAGGCTGGCTGTTCCGGTGATGCTGCGGGTCAGGACATCGACTACCCGATCCGCCCCGGGTTCATCGTTCAGAAGGCAGAGCAGGGCGGAGGCGTCGAGTACGACTTTGCTACTCACGCTCCGCCTCACGCCGACGCTCCGCGATCAGCTCGTCAGCCAAGCCGACGCCTTCGGGCACATACTTGCGCAGGATCGCGCGAGCACGCTCAAGTGCTTTAGGTACGGAACGTACCCGCAACTCGCCATCGTCCACATCGACGAGAACGGTATCACCCGTGGTGATCCCGAGCTCACGGCGCATTGCCGCCGGGATTACGAGCTTACCACCGTCCACGATCTTGACCCTCTGTGCTTCCATCTGCACCAAACCCGCTACCCTGACCTGTCTAACGGCCTTATACCGAAGAGCAAAGTCGGACGCCAGCGTGCAGGAAGGGGCCGATGCACGGCCGATCACCGAAATCGCGTTCATCGGTGATGGAGCAGCTACTTAGACCCGGTCCGCTTAGCTAGGCTACGTAGGACCGGTAGTTGCCCTTCTGAGCCGACCGCTGCATAACTGGCTCACAAGGGCATATCCAGTGGAGCCAGCATGACGAACTCGATGCGCGCCGCCCGCGTGTACCTGCGCGTCAGCACGGAGGAGCAGGACCTCGAACGCCAGGAGGCGATCGTCGCGGGCGCGCGAGCGGCCGGCTACTATGTAGCGGCAGTATACCGCGAGAAGGCGTCAGGCGCGCGGCCCGACCGGCCCGAGCTGATCCGCATGATCGAGGACTTGCAACCGGGCGAGGTCGTGCTGGCCGAGAAGATTGACCGGATCAGCCGCTTACCGAAGCCGAGCGGCTGGTGGCGGCGATCCGTGCCAAGGGCGCGCGGCTGGCGGTACCGGGGATCGTCGACATGTCCGACCTTGTCGCGGACAGCGCAGGTGTCGCCCGCATCGTGCTCGAAGCAGTGCAGGACATGCTGCTACGCGTCGCGCTTCAGACCGCGCGGGACGATTACGAGACGCGGCGCGAGCGTCAACGCGAGGGGATCGAGATCGCCAAGCGGGCAGGGCGGTATAACGGCCGCAAGCCGGACATGGCACTGCACAAGCGCATCGTCGGCCTACGCGAGGCGGGCATGAGCATCGCGCGCACCGCCGAGCTGGCGGGGTGCAGCATTGCGCAGGTGAAGCGGGTGACCGCGCTGCATCGGGGAACTCTGATCTCCAGCCGAAAAAGCGAAGTTTTAGGCGAATAGCGACCCAGATTGCGCGACCAGCTAGGCAGCTGGCGGCATGAGCCTCGACCAGCCTCAGCGCCGGCGAACCAGCAGAAGTGCGTAGCCACACAGGATCGCCAAGCTGAACCAGGTAAGTGCGTACACAAGGTGATTGTTCGGAAACGACACCACGGTCATGCCACCTGACGGCCAGCTGCCCGGGTTCGGCGTCGCGTCTGCATCGATGAAGTACGGCATCACAGCCGTCAGGCCGCGTCGAGCGGCGATCGCCGCAACATCGCGCGAGTACCACCGATCTTCCGCTGGTCTGTTCGGTCTGAGGACGCGACCGCCCGGCTCGCTGAGGCGAAGGAGCCCCGCCACGCGCGCAGGCCCGAGTGGCAGCGCGGCCGCTCTGGTCCGGCGATCTGCGCGTTCAGGTGGGACGAACCCTCGATTGACGAGAACGGTGACGCCATTGGGTGTCACGACGGGAGTTAGAACCCAGAAACCGTTACCCTGTTCGGTCACGGCCTGCACCAGCGTCTCGCGGTCGTGCTGGAAACGCCCGACGATCATGACGTGGCGATACTGCCAATCTGATGCGGGCCGTCGACGCCAGTCGGACAACGACGGCGCCGTGACTGGAGGAGCGTGGATCCTTTCATCCACCGCCTCGATAAGGGCGAGCTTCCACGTGCGCCGCTCGACCTGCCAGATGCCGAGAGCGGTGAACAGGAGGAGCCCGGCGAAGGCCAGGCCGGCCAGCAGCCATCGCCCTTTCGCGGACCGGCGCAGCTCGCTCACCGGGCAATCTCGCGCTGCTAGCGAACCGGTCCAATCTGCCCGCCAGGCATCGGCATCATGTTTGTGTTGAGATGGAACATGACCCAGATCGATCCGCCAATTGTGATGATGACGATCACGGCCGTGAACAGGAACGCCAGAAGCGTCCAACCGCCCTCGGACCGGGTGTCGAGGTGAAGGAAGCAGACCACGTGAACGACGATCTGGATCAGCGCGAGAGCAAAGATCACCGCCGCGATCCAGCCGGGTGCGGGGCCGGACTGTGACATCACCAGCCAGAACGGGACAACGGTGAGCACGATCGCCAGCAGCGACCCGATCCGGTAGCCGAGCCGGCTGCCATGCCCGTGCGTGTCGCCGTGCGCGTGGAGCGCGGCGTCGTAGGCTTCGGTGCTCAACGGATCACTCCATACAGATAGACGAAGGTGAAGACCCCGATCCAGATGATGTCGAGGAAGTGCCAGAACATCGACAGGCAGATGAGCCGGCGCTTCATCGGCTGGATGAGGCCGTGCTGACCGATCTGGACCAGCGAGGCGGCGATCCAGATCAGGCCCACCGTCACATGGGCGCCATGCGTGCCCACCAGTGTGAAGAAAGCTGACAGAAAGGCGCTGCGCTGCGGCCCTGCACCCTCTGCGATGAGGTGCGAGAACTCGTAGAGTTCGACGCCGACGAAGGCGAGGCCGAGCAATCCGGTGATCGCGAGCCAGAAGCGGGTCGGCCCGACGCGGCCCGCTTCCATGTGCGGCATCGCCTCGCCGAAGGTGATCGAGGAGGCGAGCAGGAAGGCGGTGTTCAACGCGACGAGCTTCAGGTCGAAGATCTCGCGCGGTACGGGACCACCGGCGTAGCTAGTGCTCACCACCCCGAACATCGCGAACAGCGAGGCGAAGATGAGCGCGTCGCTCATCAGGTAGATCCAGAAGCCGAGCACGGTGGCGCCGTTGCCGCCGTGATCATGGTCTTCCTGTTCGGCGAGATGCCAGGTCGTGCTCGCCTGGCGAGGCCCAAGTACGTGGTCGGTCATGTCAGGCTCCGGCGGCGAGCAGCTGCCGCCGCTCGCTCTCTGTGCGGGTCACTTCGTCCGCGGGGATGAAGTAGTCGCGCTTGAAGTTGAAGGTGTGACCGACGGCCACGATGAGCAGCCCCGCGAAGCTGAGCGCAGCCAGCCACCACATGTACCAGACCATGCCGAAGCCGAGCGCGAGAGCGAGGCCCGCAAGGATCACGCCGCTGCCCGTGTTGCGCGGCATGTGGATCGGGCGGAAGCCGTCCGCCGGCCGCTCATAGCCTCGTGCCTTCATGTCATACCAGGCATCGAGGTCATGGACGACGGGCGTGATCGCGAAGTTGTAGGCCGGGGGCGGCGAACTGGTCGACCATTCCAGGGTCCGGCCGTTCCACGGGTCGCCCGTCACATCCGCGAGCTGCTTGCGCTTCACGAAGCCGATCACGATGCTCATCACGAAGCCGAGGATACCGACCAGGATGATCACCGCGCCGATCGCGGCGATCACGAAATAGGGCTGGATGCTGATGTCGTCGAAGTGGTGCACGCGTCGCGGCTCGCCCATCAGGCCCACCACGTAGATCGGCGTCCAGGCGACCCAGTAGCCGATCACCCAGCCCCAGAAGGCAACCTTGCCCCAGAACTCGTCGAGCTTGAAGCCGAACGCCTTGGGGAACCAGTAGGTCATGCCCGCGAACAGCGCGAACACGACGCCGCCGATGATGACGTTGTGGAAGTGGGCGACGAGGAACAACGAATTGTGGAACACGAAGTCGGCGGGAGGAATGGCGAGCAGCACCCCGGTCATGCCGCCGACCACGAAGGTCAGCATGAAGGCGACGACCCATTGCATCGGCAGCTCGAAGCGGATGTCACCCTTGTACATGGTGAACAGCCAGTTGAAGATCTTCGCGCCCGTCGGGATCGAGATCACCATGGTGGCGATGCCGAAGAAGCTGTTCACGGTCGGCCCTGCGCCCATCGTGAAGAAGTGGTGCAGCCAGACGAGATAGGACAGGATCGTGATGACCACCGTCGCATAGACCATCGACGAGTAACCGAAGAGCGGCTTGCCCGAGAAGGTGGCGGCTATTTCGGAGTAGATGCCGAACGCCGGCAGGACCAGGACATAGACCTCCGGGTGTCCCCAGATCCACACCATGTTCCAGTACATCATCGGCGCGCCGCCGAGCTCGTTGGTGAAGAAGTTGGTGCCGACATAGCGGTCGAGCATCAGCAGGAAGAAGGCGGCGGTCAGCGCCGGGAAGATGGCGATCGCCAGCACGTTGCTGCACAGCGCGGTCCAGCAGAAGACCGGCATCTTCATCAAGGTCATGCCCGGCGCGCGCATCTTGATGATGGTCGCGACCATGTTGATGGCGGACAGGGTGGTGCCCACGCCCGCGATCTGCAGCGACCAGAGGTAATAGTCGACGCCGGTATCGGGGCTGTAGGCGAGCTCGGCAAGCGGCGCGTAGGACAGCCAGCCGGTGCGAGCAAACTCGCCGACGAACAGCGAGATCATCACCAGCACGGCGCCGGCGGCCGTCAGCCAGAAGCTGAGATTGTTGAGGAAAGGGAAGGCGACGTCACGCGCGCCGATCTGGAGCGGCATCACGAAGTTGATGATGCCCACCACCAGCGGGATCGCGACAAAGAAGATCATGATCGTGCCGTGCGCGGTGAAGATCTGATCATAGTGGTGCGCCGGCAGGTAGCCCTGGTCGGCTCCGAAAGCGACGGCCTGCTGCGCCCGCATCATGAGCGCGTCCGAGAAGCCCCGCAGCAGCATGACGATGCCGAGGATGATGTACATGATGCCGATCTTCTTGTGATCGACGCTCGTGAACCACTCGCTCCAGAGATAACCCCAGAGGCGGTACTTGGTCACGGCACCCACGATGCCGAGCCCGAGCAGGGACACGACGATGAAGGTGGTGAGCAGGATCGGCTCATGGAACGGGAATGATTCCCAGGTCAGCCGACCGAAGACGGATTTGAGCAGTGAGTCAGACATCGTGCTTCCGTTCGCGGGGGATCAGGCCCGCACGGCGCGGGTGGCGCCGGGGACGGGGAGGGGGGAAACCGCGGACATGTCGCGGTTGCGCTGGTCGCCGGGCCTGGTCTGCCCTGGCGCACCCGGCTGCTCGGGTTTGGTGACGTTCGGACCCGAGCCCTTGTCTTCAGGCGCCTTTTGAAGCGCCGGCACCGGCTTTTCGCCCATGATCGGCGCAGCACCACGCCCCGGCGCCATGCCGGCGCCCATGCGGTGGTCGCCGGGATTGCCGCCGCCTCGCGCCATGTCGCGTGCCATCACGTCCATCATGCAGGGCTTGCCGGGCTCGACGCAGCGATTGACGATGCGGTCGAACAGGCCGGGCTGCACGGAGGCGAAGCGCATCACCGGCACCTTCTCGCTAGGCTTGGCGAGATCGATATAGTTGGCGGTCTGGAGATCGCCGCCGCCCGCCTTGATACGGGCGACCCAGCGATCGAAGTCGGCCGGAGTCTGGCCGTAGAACTTGAACCGCATGTCCGAATAACCCCGACCGGTATAGTTGCCCGAATAGCCCTCGCTCGTGACCGGCCTGTTGATGACCGCGTTCAGCTCGGACTTCATCGTCGGCATCGCGTAGATCATGCCCGCGAGCGTCGGCACGTACAGGGTGTTGAACTGGTCGGTCGAGGTGATCGAGAAGTGCACGGGCACGTCGACCGGGAGCGCCAGCTCGTTCACCGTCGCGATGCCGAGATCAGGGTAGACGAACAGCCACTTCCAATCGAGCGCGATCGCCTGAACCTCCAGCGGCTTGGTGCCGGCAGGAACCGGCCTGCCCGGTCCGAGGCGCTCGAGGGGACGGAATGGATCGAGCAGGTGCGTGCTCGTCCAGGTCACGGCGCTGAGCGCGATGATGATGAGCAGCGGACACGCCCAGATCACCAGCTCGAGCGTCGTCGAATGGTCGAACTTGGGATCGTAGGTCTTGTTGGCGTTGCCGCGCCGGTATTTGCGGGCGAACACCACCGTCAGCACCATGACCGGCACGATGATCAGCAGCATCACACCTGTCGAGAACAGGATGAGGTCGCGCTGCTGCACGGCGATGTCGCCGGCCGGGTTCATGACCACCATGTCGCAGCCACCGAGCAGCGCGGGTAGCGCCAACGCAGGCAGGCGCGAGGCCCATCGGATGAGGTTCGATCCTGTTCTCAGCATGGGTTCCCGCTAACCCTCCCTTGATCGACCGACTTTGACCGCGATCAAAGGTCCGCCGATTGCTCTTGGGTAAGGTGAACATCATCAAGCCAGATCGTTGCGGACATGGCGCGCAACCTGTGGTGGCGAACGACGGAGGACGAAAAGGGATGGTTGCCAGCACCCTCGGCACGGCGAATTCGACGCCATTGGAGCGAGATGCGCGCCTCATCAATGCCCGCGAGCACAAGGTTCGCCCCGGGGACATCGCCGTTGGGGTGATCATCGGACGGTCAACCGAGTTCTTTGACTTCTTCGTCTATGCGATCGCCTCGGTTCTCGTCTTCCCGAGCCTGATCTTCCCCGACGTCAGCGCGCTGACGGGCACGATCTACTCCTTCGCAATTTTCGCGCTTGCGTTCGTGGCCCGGCCCTTCGGCGCGTTGGCCTTCCTCTGGCTGGACCGGCGCCACGGACGCGGTGTGAAGCTGACCGTCGCCATGTTTCTGCTCGGCGGCTCCACCGCCGCGATGGCCTTCCTGCCGAGCTATGGACAGGTCGGAGGGATGGCTGCCGTCCTCCTCGCCCTGTTCCGGATCGGACAAGGCGTCGCGCAGGGCGGCACCTGGGACGGCCTGCCCGCTCTCCTGTCTCTCAACGCGCCGGACAATCGTCGTGGCTGGTTCGCGATGATCCCGCAGCTCGGCGCGCCGATCGGGCTGTTTGTGGCGGCTGCGGTGTTCGCGTTCCTGCTGACGACGCTCAAGCCTGCCGACTTCCTCGACTGGGGCTGGCGCTATCCGTTCTTTGTCGCTTTCGTCATCAACGTCGTCGCACTGTTCGCCAGGCTGCGTCTGATTTCAACGCCCGAGTTCGAGGAGCTCTTCGACAGCCGGGAGCTGCAGCCCTCGCCGGTGGGTCAGATGTTCCGCGAGGAAGGACGCACGGTCATCCTGGGCGCGTTCGCGCCGCTTGCGAGCTTCGCGCTCTTTCACCTGGTCACGGTGTTTCCGCTTTCCTGGGTCGTGCTCACATCCGGCGAGACGGCGACACACTTCCTCGTGATCGAGATGGTCGGCGCAGCTGTCGGTCTCGTGGCCGTCGCAGCCTCGGGGATCGTCGCCGATCGCATCGGCCGGCGGACGCTTCTAGGCATCTCGGCGGCGATGATCGGCGCCTATAGCGGGTTTGCGCCGCAACTTCTCGGGCGCGGGCCCGCCGGCGAGTGGGTGTATATGCTACTCGGCTTCGTTCTGCTGGGGCTATCCTTCGGTCAGTCATCGGGCGCGACCAACAGCAGCTTCTCGGCGCGGCACCGCTATACGGGCGCCGGGACCACAGCGACGGCCTCCTGGTTCATCGGCGCCGCCTTCGCGCCCTTGGCGGCCCTTCTGCTCGCCAGCAACTTCGGCCTGATCTCCGTCGGTGCCTATCTCCTTTCCGGCGCCGCCTGCACGCTGGGTGCGCTCGCGCTGAACCGTGAGTGGGGACGCCGAAACGCATGACCGGAGCAAATGCGATGGAAAGCACAACCCGCGGGCGAGCGGACACCGGGTTCAATCACCTTGTCATCCTTGCCAATCCGGCTGCTGACGGCTTCGACCACGCGATCGCGACCGCCTATTCGCAGGAGGTCGAACGACTTCACCAGTCGGTGCATGTCCGTGACCTCTACGCGCTCGGCTTCGATCCGGTGCTGCGCGCGGATGAACGGCCGACTGAGCCCGGATGGTCACCATCGCCAGATGTGGCCGCAGAGCTCGAGCTGGTCCGCCGGTGTGACATTGTTGTGTTCATCTACCCGATCTGGTTCGGCCTGCCCCCGGCCATGCTCAAGGGCTATGTCGAACGGGTACTCGGTGCCGGCTACAGCTTTCGCGATCTTCAGGTCGCGGCGGGTCAGCCGCCTGTGGCGGGCAAGCCTCTCCTGTCGTTCAGCACGTCGGGAGCATCGTTGCCGTGGCTCGACGAGCAAGGGCAGGTTCTCTCCCTCAAGGACATTTTCGACGTCTATCTCTGGCGCGGGCTCGGGATGAGCCAGGCAGACCATGTGCGGATCGACTCGGTGGTGCCCGGCATGAACGCCGCCTATGCCGCCGAGCAGCTTGAGCGTGTCCGGGCAGCAGCCGAAAAGGCCTGCGCCAATCTCGCTTCGGGTCGGTATCGCGAACAGGCTGAGGCCGCCGTTCGACGTCGCGCCGCCTTGGAGCAGGATCGCGCGTCCTGAGCGAAGATTTGGAACAACGCGTTTTGAACTGACTGGTCGAAAAGACGTTCTGTCGGTGAGGAGCGAATCCGATGAAAGAAGTCTTTGAGGAGGCCTCAAAGGCGGAAGAGGTTCAGGGCGTTGTCGTTGTGACCGGCCCCGACTCGGTTTATGTCGCGATGACGCCCGCAGCGGCACTTCGCTCTGCCGAGCGGATCAGTTCAGCGGCTGTCGAAGCGCTGATCGGCGAAAGCGCCCGGAAGGCCAAGGACTCGCACTGAGCAGTCAGGCGCGCAGCGCCGCTACGGGTGCATGAAGCGACCAGATCAGGCCAGACGGCAATTCCTGGATGTCGGCTTGACCCCGCAGCCGGCGCGGTGTGGCGGTGAGCAGCAGACGCTTGCCGAGACCCTCGGGCAGGGGCGACCGATGCCGCGGACCGTCGCGCTCAGCCCATTGCAGCCATAGGTAAGGCTCATCAAGCGCGCTCACCTCCCAGCGTACTTCTACATAGCCGTCCCGGACTGACAGCGCGCCCAAACTGAGGGCATGGACTTCAAGTTCGTGGAGGGCGAGTGCGAAGGCGGCGCCGTTCGCCGAGGCGATCGGAAAGGCGGGTCCCTTGATCCGGATCCGACCGGTCCCGCCCTCTGCGAGCGCGACGCGCACCAGAGTGTCGAGATCGCTGAACTGCGCATGCGGTTGCAGCATCAGATCGGCGACCCGGGCCAGCATAGCAACCCGTGCCGCAACCTCCCGTCCTGCTTCAAGCGCCGCGCGACCGTCGTCAAGTGCTTGGCTGATCAACGCCGACACGATGGCGAGAAGATTGCGAAGCTGATGGCGCGCCGCACCTATAGTGATTACCCCGTCGGTCGCGCCGGCAAGAGCGTCCGCTCGGGTCATTCCGAGCTTCTCCGCCGCGAGGGGAAACGGATCGCAGAGTCGTACTTCCGTGCCGTCGAGCAGCAGCAGAACGGTTTGGTCGCCATCGGCTATGATGTGCGACACTGCAGCCGGAGAGACGCTGAGCGCGCGCCCGTCCGGCGTCGTGAACACATGAAGGCCCGATGTCTTCTGTCCGGCTAATGCAGGAGCTGAACTAGGCATGCCGTGATGCTCGATGGCAACGCGGTCTCGATCTGAAGAAAGCGGCTTCGCTTCGACCACATCCAGCGCGCTCGAGAGACGAGCCGCGAAGGCGCTGTCGCCGACTTGTGCTTTGTCGAGAAGCGCAAGTGCCCGGCGCGCGAGTTCTACAGCCGCCTTTTCTCCATCCTGGCCGATCATCGTTCTCCTCGCTTGCCGGTCCACGCGCTTAGAGCAAGGTGCGTGGCGTTCACCGGTAGCCTAGCGCTCACCTTCCGGCCAACTTTGATTCCGGTCAAATGCAGCGCGGGATAACCGTGGGAAGGAGCAGGCTGGAGGATCGCCCCGTGGACAATAAGCCCATCGATCGACAGGTGCTTCCCTTTCGCAGACGCTGGCACGTCATCGCCGAAGTTGATCTGGCCCCGCTCCTAACCGACCATGCGGCGGTCAGGCAGATGTGTCGCTCGGTCGAAGCTTTGGCCGATCGCCTTGCGGACGTGCCAGGGCCTGAGGAGCGCTATGCTGTCGCTGACCAGATTGAGCGATGCATCCGCGATCACGTGACCATCACCAGCGCGTTTCTCGAGCGCATGTTCGCCGGCGAGGACCTCGCCTTCGGCGGCGGGCTGTTGACCCGCATATTGCTCGACCAGATCGCCGACGGGGTGCACGCCGAGGACGTGATCGAGGCGTTGCGCGTCGACGTTCTCGATCCAGAAAGCGTCGAGACGCTCGGCTACATGCTTCGTTGTTTGTTCGATAGTTGCCGGCGTGCGCTGGACTTCGAGGAACTCGCGCTGTTGTCGCTGGCCGGACCGCGACTGTCGCGCGACGCTCGTGAAGCGCTGGAACATATATTGGACACTTCTGCCACGGGCGCAGCTGCCTAGGCCGCTGCCGCAATCGCCTCGAGGGCTGCTCGGTCGGAAATCGTCACCGCGCGCGCGCCGGGCAAGGTGATGATACCCGAGGCTTTCAAACGCGTCAGTTGCCGGCTCACGGTCTCGATCGTAAGACCGAGCACATCGGCCATCTGGCCACGGGTGAGCGGTAGATCGAAGGTGAGGGGGCCGCCAGGCGCAGGACGACAACCGCCCGCCCCAACCTTCGCAGCCATTTCGAGGAGGAAGTCCGCCACTTTCTCGCTCGCCGACTTGCGTGCCAGCATCAGCATGCGCGAACGCGCCTCCTGAAGCGCGGTCAGGGTTCGCTGGAGCAGCAAGCGCTCCATGCGGACATGATCTTCGAGCACGTGCTCAAACTGTCGTCGCGGAAAGACACACAGCTCGACGTCGGTCAGAGCCTCGACCGTATTATCGGCCTCGTCGGCGTAAGGCTGCCCAACGAAGTCGGCCGGATAGAGCAGCCCGACGATTTGCTCGCGGCCATCCGGCGTCGAGGTTGCGAGCTTCAGCATGCCGCTCAGGAGGTTGGCGCAGATGACGCTTTCATTGCCGGCCCAGATGATGGTGGACCCGCGGGGGTAGCGGCGCCGCTCCCCGATCGAATTGAGCGCCCGCAGTTCGCCGTCGTCGAGGCTGCCGCACAAAGCGGCGTCGCGAACCGCGCAATCCAAGCAGATGTTCGAGCTTGCCATAGGAACGATATAGTGATCGCTCTCCCCGTTGTCCTCCCAGAAACCGGTATACCGTTCGACCGATAAAGAGGCGGGGTCGAGGCCTGAGAGGGACTTTCCTCTCAGGCCCGCTCGCTCCTAGAGCCTGAACCCGAGGCCGACACCGACCACCAACGGATCGAGATGGAGCTTTACCTGCTGCGTTCCGGCGGCCGTGGTCTGCAGCCGGGCGGTGGTATCGATGTCGATATATTTGACGTCGAGGTTGAGGGAGACCTTGCGGGTCAGATCGACATCCACGCCCGCCTGCGCGGCCCAGCCGAAGCTGTCCTTCATGTGAACGCGGGTGGTCCCTACCGCCTTCTCGAGGCCCGCAGAGGCCTTCTCGTTCCAGAAGATCGTGTAGTTGAGGCCGGCACCGACATAAGGTCGGACGTGGCTCGCCGGCGCAAAATGGTACTGAGCCGTCAGCGTCGGCGGAAGCACCCAGGTCGAGGCGAGCCGACCGATTGATCCCGTCGTTCCGGTGCGACCGTCCGCGTGGTGCTTCGTCGTCGAGGCGATGAGTTCGAAGCCGACATGATCCGACGCCATGTAGGTCGCGTCCACCTCGGGCATGAAGCTGTTGTCTACCCGAACCTTCTCGCCCGGGAAGGCGGGGAGCACGCTTCCGGAGCGCTCGTTGGGTGCGACCATGATGGCTCGCACACGCAACAGGACGTCGCCCGACCTCACCCCGGTCTGCTGGTCCGCATTCGTCTGCGCAGCCGCAGGAGCCGCTACCCCTGAAAGGGCGAGGGCGCCCGCTGCGCCGATGAACACTGTCCGCTTCATACAAAACTCCGTGGTGATGACCCACGGCTAGGAAGGGTTGAGCGGTCGAGCTTTGACCACCGTCAAAGACGATCGCGGGCGTTCGTTGCACCGAGGCATGTATGTGGACCTATCATCCCGATCTCCTGGCGCGCCCGGTGCCCCGTTATACCAGCTATCCAACGGCTGCGGAGTTCACCAGCACCGTCGACGGCTCGGACCTGGCGAGCGGCCTTGCGGGCTTGCGGGCCGATGAGGAGATTTCGCTTTACCTGCATATCCCGTACTGCCGGGAAATCTGCTGGTATTGCGGATGTAATACGGGAGCCGCGACGAAAGAAGCGCGGCTGACCGCCTACATCGCCCGCTTGCACGACGAAATCGACCTTGTTGCCGCCCATCTCGGCGGACGCGGACAGGTGCGGCGTATCGCATTCGGCGGCGGAAGCCCTAACGCCATAGCACAGCAAGCGTTTTCGGCTCTGCTCAAGCACGTCAAACGCTCCTTTGATTGTTTCGAGCCGATCGTCTCGGTAGAGCTCGATCCGCGCGGTTTCGACGAGGAATGGGCGTCGACGCTGGCTGATGCCGGAGTCCGTCGGGCCAGCCTCGGCGTTCAGACATTCGACCCTGCAATTCAGGCAGCAATCGGCCGCGTGCAGCCCCACGAACATATTGCACGAACGGTGGAGCTTCTCCGTCACGCCGGTATCGATAGCCTCAACTTCGACCTCATGTACGGATTACCCGGCCAGGATGGCGCGAGCTTGGCCGGGACGCTGGAGGCTGCGCTCGCGTTCGCTCCCGACCGACTGGCCGTGTTCGGCTACGCGCATGTGCCGCATCTCATCCCCCGTCAGCGCCGCATCGACGCCTCGCGCCTGCCCGGACCCGAACAGCGGTTCCAGCAAGCAGCGTACGCCTATGAGCTACTGCTCGGTCGCGACTACCGGGCTGTGGGCTTCGACCATTTCGCACGCGCCGGGGATCCGCTCGCGCTAGCGTCGGCAGAAGGGCGGCTGCGCCGGAACTTTCAGGGCTTCACGGACGACGCTGCGCAGTATGTGCTCGGCCTCGGCGCGAGCGCGATCAGCGCTCTTCCCGACCGCCTCCTCCAGAACGAGAAGAACACGGGGCGATGGCATCTGGCGGTCGGGTCCGGACGGCTGCCGGTCGAGCGGGGTAGCTACCGTAGCCCGGACGATCAGGCTCGTGGCCTCATCATCGAGCAGCTCCTCACGTGCGGATCGGCGGACCTCACGGCCTTGCTGGACCGCGCCTGCTACCGAGCGCCCCTTCTCGACTTCGAGCGACGTGGCCTGCTCGCCTGGGAAGGAACCCGGATCGTTTTGACGGACGGGGCGCTCCCCTATGCTCGGGCGATCGCGGCACGTATCGACGCTTATCGTGACCAAAGCACCGGTCGCTTCAGCAATGCCATCTGACGCCGCCCCAGCTTTCCGCCAAAAGCACCCTGCGAAGGATGTCGGAGGAGCGTTCGAAAACATGCCCTGTGAGCTATGCGCTTCCTTCCAGCCTGAGAGTGGCGAGGATAGGCGTGATGCCGGCCGGCGATACGCGGTGCGCAGGGGTCAGGACATCGGCGATATAGCGGGTACCGACAACTGGTGTGCCAGCTTGGCGATGGGTCTCCTGCGCATCGACGCGTCGCAAGGCCAGTCGCCTCGAACGGTCGGGCTGATCTTTCCAGGACAGATCGTCGCTCATCCCTTCGACGCCGACCCGTGCGGCACGGCAATTGTTGCCGTGACGCGCTCGGACATCTGCCTTCATGCACGCGGTGATCTGCAACACGTCACCGAGCGCTATCCGGGCGGCCGGCGGTTGCTCCTGCACAGCGCATTCCAGACCCTTGCCGAAACGCGTCGGTGGATGCTTGTGATCAGCCGCCCGCGAGCGCGCGAACGGGTCGCCGCCTTTCTCGTCTCGATTGCGGAAAAGTTTCCGACCTCCGCCACGACACCTTCGATCTCGTGCTCAGTCGTGACCGGATTGGTGAGCTTCTCGGCCTCTCGCTCGAAACGGTCAGCCGTCAGATCCACGCTTTGGCGAAAGCGGGGCTGATCGCGCTTCCGGGTCGCCGCGATGTCCGTCTGCTGAACCGAAGTGGTCTCGAAGCCGTTGCCGGCATCACCTTCCGCCATCCCTCAGGAGCAACTGCATGACCTCTGGCGAATTCGCCCAACTACAGACACGATCCGGCTTTCGACTCAGCGTGCGGACGACGTCAATCGAAGATGAAACAAAGCTCGCGGAATTCTTCCAGCAAGTCGGCCCGGAGGACCTGCGGTTTCGCTTCCTCAGCACGGTTCGGAACGTCTCTCACGATCGGCTTGTCGCGATGATCGATCCTGATGATCGAACCGACAGCGTCATCGCCGAGGATGAGGACGGGGAGATCGTCGCGACCGCCATGCTGGCGGGCGATCAGGCCGGCGACCGCGGTGAGGTCGCCGTCACCATCCGCAGCGACCACAAGGGCCATGGGATCGGGTGGACGCTGTTGGACTATCTGGTCGAGACGGCTCGTGCTCGGGGCTACGCGAGCGTTGAGTCTGTTGAAGACCGACACAATCGCGCCGCGATCGCACTGGAGCAGGAGATGGGATTCGTCACCGAGCCCGTCGACGACGAGCCGACACTCATCCTGGTGCGAAAGAGCCTCAGCTAAGGCTCGGCTCGCAAGACCGACAGGCGCGTCCCAGTCCCGCTGCTTGCCAAAGACTCGCGCGTCACCAGCAATGTCGCTCCCGGCTGGAGGATCCCCTCGAGCTTGATGCGAAACGCATCGGGAAGGTGACCGCGACTACGCTCCGAGTCCGTCAGCTCGCCAGCCACCGCCAGCGCCTGGCCGGGCAGCGGCAGACGAAGCCAATGCGGGCCTGCCTGATCAACGGATCGCAGGGTGAACGCCTCCGTCCTGGAGACGGGCGCGTCGAGCTGGATGGTGGCCGACCCGATTTCCACACCGTTGCGCAACACGACGAGCCGCCGGTCACGACCGCTCACGACAATCGAAAGCGGGCCTGTGGGAGATCGCTCGGGCATCCAGCGATAGCTCGTGGGCGCGGCATGACCATCCTCCGGCACCTCGGCGAGCATGTCCGCGGGCGCAACTTCCGGCACGAGAGCATCGTCGGTGATCACGACCGTCAGACCGGGCTTGGTGACACCATACAGGAGCCTAGCAAAGGCGAGCGGAAGCCGCACACATCCATGACTCGCTGGATAGCCAGGCAGAGCGCCGGCGTGGAGAGCGACGCCATCCCAGGTCAACCTCTGCATGAACGGCATCGGGGCGCCGTTGTAGAGGTTGGATTTGTGGTCCACTTCCTTCTGGAGAATCGTGAAGATGCCGGTCGGCGTTTCATGGCCGGGCATGCCCGATGAAATCGTGGACACCCCAATTGGAACGCCGTTGCGATAGACGAACGCGCGCTGTGCCTTGAGGCTGACGATCATCGTGACAGGGCCGTCAGGCGCGATCTGCGGTGCCCAGAAGTATTCGCCGGGCTTCAGCTTCTCGATAGGCCCAGCGACCGGTGCCGGAGGCACATTCTGGAGGAGGTATGCTGCTGCGGGCAGTAGGGCAGGGATGAAGGGAAACACCACTGATCTTTCGCGAGGGAAGGCAGTCGATCGTTGTCGCTGCGGTCACCCTTTAATCCCGATGCTCTGAACGCGAAAGCCGGCGGGCGCACGGCTTTGCCGCACTGCCGATTGCTGAGGTGACCCTCGAACGCGATCTTCAAGCGGCGATCGAGAGGCGATTGCGGCCCGCACCTTTCGATGCGTAAAGGGCCGCATCCGCCGCCTGCAGCGCCTCTATGAGGCTTCGATCCTCACGCAAGGCCACAAGCCCGACGCTTACCGTCGTTGCCACCGAGCTCCCATCGCGCGCGGTGATGGTTGCGGCGGCAAACTGTGCTCTCACACGCTCGCAAGCCTCCTGGGCCTCGACCTGGCTCAGGCCTGTTAAGAGCACGCCAAACTCTTCTCCGCCCAATCTGGCGACGGTGTCAGCGGACCGCACGTTCGCCTTGAGAATGGCTGCGAATGCCCGGAGCACATCGTCGCCGGTCGCGTGGCCGAAGCGGTCATTGACTCTCTTGAAAAAGTCGAGATCGAACAGCGCAAGATAGCTTCGCCCGTGGCATGCATTAAGGCCGGCGATGGCGTTCTCATAGGCGGCGGTGAAGGTACGACGATTCGAGAGGCCGGTCAGCGGATCCGTTGCCGCGGCACGCGCCAGGTTGAGCTCACGCGCTTTGCGCCTGGACACCTCTCGCACGACGTTGACCGTGCCGGTGACCGCGCCGTCCTCGGCGCTGATAGCGCGGGCATGGCTTTCGAACCAGGCGAGCTCGCCGGACGCCTTGTGAGCTCGGAACTCGAACATCACCGTCGCCGCCGGATCGGCCATGGCGTTTCTGTGCGCACGGATAACGCGGTCGACATCCTCGAACGCCACCACGTCGCGCGCGAGACGACCAGTCACCGCCGCAGGAGAGAAGCCGGCGATCACCGAGAGAGACGGCGATGCGAACCGGATCGTACCGTCGGCGTCGACGGCCATGATGATATCGCCGCTACGGTCCGCGATGATGCGATGCAGCGCTGCGCCTTCCTGCACGGCAGAAAAAAGGAGCTTCCGCCGCTTCAACTCGGTGGCGACCGGGAGAGCGATCAGCGTCGCAAAAACCAGATAGAGCTGGAAGAGCTGGAGCTTGGTTCCGATCCCGGTACCTGGCGGGATTATCGGCCCGAGCCCTTCCGCCGTGCAGGCGGTGCCGACCGCCGTCAACACCAGCAGAGAGATAGCGGCGCCGAGCCGACCGAACCGAAAGACCATCAGCAGCAGGGGAACGAACGGCACGTACAGAAGAGGGTAGCGGCTCGCAAAGACGAAGCTCGTGACGGCGACCATCAAAGCTGTCAGCGCACCCGCTTCGATCAACTCGCGCCGATCGAACTTGCGTGCCCATCCGCTGATATCGCCTCCGACCGCCAGCTTCACGATCGGCATGACGGTCAAGGTCCCGAGCGCATGGGCGCAGAACCAGCCAATCATGTTATGGGTGATCGGAACACCAGCGGCGTAGTGCGCCAGGGCGCCTGCGGGGAGTGCCGTCAGGCCGGGAACGAGGATCCCGGCGACCACGATCAGCGTGCCGAGCTCTCGCACCGAGGTCAGATGACCCGGCTCCGGTTCGATGCGCCGCATGAGCCATGCGATCGCGCTGCCCTCGATAACATTGATCGCCGCCATCGGCAGCGCCACGGCAGCGCCCAGCCCCTGGAGCGAGGTGGCAAGCGCGCTCGCTGCGGCGCAAACAAGCATTCTCAGGGTCCAGGAGCGTTCCGGTCGATAACGAAGATCGACCGCCAGAAGCGGCGTGGCGATCCACAGAAGGGCGACCCCGCCGTCAAGGCGGGTATAACGAACGGCGAGCAGAGCGGCAGCGAAGTAGCTCAGTCCCAGCAGCAAGACCTGGGGAAACTCGATACGCCAGCGATGAAGAAGACCCTTAAATTGTGACATGACCAGAAACTAGGCCACAGTGGTTAACAGATGCTTCGCATCTCGGGTCGCAAGGTGTGTGCGAGAGGCGCGCGGCGCGCAGTTTGACGAGCGTCAATCCGGGCATTCCCCAGCTGTGCGATGTGCGACCTGAAGGTATGTGACACGTGATCTATGACATCCTGATCGCGGGCGGCGGACCTGCCGGGCTCGCCTTCGCGCGGGCGCTGAACGGCGCCCGCCTCCGCATCGCGCTTATCGAGCGGCAGCCGGCGGATCTGCTTGCCTCGCCGCCAGTGGACGGCCGCGAGATCGCGCTGACGCATCGATCCGTCGCAACCCTGACCAGGCTCGGCGCATGGGCGCAGCTTCGGCGGGAAGATGTGTCGCCTTTGCGCAAGGCGCAGGTGCTGAACGGCGCCTCGAGTTTCCCACTCGCCTTCGACACAGCGGGGACCGGAGAAGATCGGCTCGGGCAACTCGTGCCGAACCACCGCATCCGTCAGTCGCTGTTTCGAGCGGTTAACGACCAGTCGGGGCTGGAACTGATCACGGGATTGGGCGTGGCGTCGGTCGGCACCGATCGGGCCAGCGCACGCGTGACGCTGACTGACGGGCGCGTGCTCGATGCGCGGCTGCTGGTGGGCGCGGATTCACGCTTCTCGGTGATCCGCGAGCAACTCGGCATCGCCGCGGAGGTCAATCGGCTCGGGCGATCGATGATGGTGTGTCGCGTTGCGCATGAGGGCGATCACCAGGGCATCGCGACGGAGTGGTTCGACCATGGCCAGACAATCGCCATGTTGCCCCTTCGCGATCGCCAATCTTCGGCCGTGCTGACCCTGACTTCAGGCGAGGTCGAGCGGCTCGCGGCACTGAGCGGGACGCCGCTCTCCGTCACCCATGCGGAGGAGCTGTTCGCCGTCGAAGCAGGCGGCGGCATCCTGCTTGGCCTCGTCACAGGCTGGCTGGCCTACCGGGCGATGCGCTCGATCGACGAGTACAACGTCGAGGTGATGATAAGCCTGGCCGTGGTGATGGGCGGCTATGCGCTGGCGAGCGCACTGCATGTGAGCGGTCCCGTGGCCATGGCGGTGGCCGGGCTCATCATCGGCAATCACGGCGTCGCGCACGCGATGAGCGACACGACGCGGGATTATCTGCTCAAGTTCTGGGCGCTGATCGACGACGTGCTCAACGCGGTGCTGTTCCTGCTGATCGGGCTTGAGGTGGTCACGATACCCGCGGACAGCAGGCTGATCCTTCTCGGGATGGCGGCGATTCCTCTAGTGCTGGCGGCCCGCAGCGTCGCCGTGGTGAGTCCGCTCCTCGCCATCCGGCCGTTCCTGTCGCTCGGACGGCTCGCCCCCGTCACGCTCATCTGGGGCGGTCTTCGCGGCGGCATCTCGGTGGCGCTGGCGCTCGGCCTTCCGGAAGGCCCGGCGCGCTCCTTCGCACTAGCTGCCACTTACATCGTCGTGCTCTTCTCGGTCATCGTCCAGGGCGGCACGGTCGAGCGGGTGATCCGCTGGCGCTCGGATAGGGCATGAGCCCCGCCGCACTGAGCGCGCTCGTCCTTCTGGGCGCGCTGCTGCTGTTCGTCTCGGAAAAGGTCCGCCACGATCTCGTCGCTCTCCTGGCGCTGCTCGCCTGCGTCCTCCTGGGCCTGACCAAGCCGGCCGACGCGCTGGTCGGATTCGCCGATCCGGCGGTGATCGCCGTTGCCGCCATCCTCGTCGTCGGCCGCGCTATCGAGCTGTCCGGCGTGGCATCCGGCATCGCCCGCGTGCTGATCCCGGCGCACGCGACGTTCAGCCTGCGCCTCGCGATGCTGCTGGCTGCGGGGATGGTTCTCTCCGCCTTCATGAACAACATCGCGGCCCTCGTCATCACCATGCCGATCGCGGCGGAGATTGCCCGATCCGCCAAGCGACCGCCGGCTGCGACGCTCATGCCGTTGGCGTTCGCCACCATCCTGGGCGGCATGACGACGCTGATCGGCACGCCGGCCAACCTGATCCTGTCGTCGGTGCGCGAGCAGGAACTGGGTCGCGGCTTCGGCTTCTTCCAGATGACGCCGGTGGGGGTAGCCGTGGCACTGGTGGGGCTGGTCTACCTGGCCACGGTCGGATGGCGCCTCCTGCCTGTCCGAGAGAGCAGGGAGCGGACCACCCGACCGCCGTGGCGGGTCTACGAACTCGCTGTCGAAGCCGACGTGGCGAGAGTTGCCCTCTTGCCTAGCCTGCGACGGGCGGCAGCGCGGTTGCTTGCCGTCCATCGCGGCGGAGGACGCGTCGAGGAACCGGGAGACGTTCGTGTGGGCGACCGGCTTCTGGTTGTGTCACGCCGGCAGCAGTGGGCGGTAGCGAAAGAGACAGGCCTGCACGCCGACATCGCCGAGGGTGATTCTCCGGTGGTGACCGCGCGGGTGGCGGTCGCACACGGATCCTTCCTGATCGGTCTCAGCCACGAAGCAGTGCGGATCCGCAGCCTTGAGCGCCTGGCCGTAGTAGCGGTGGGGCCCCGCGCCGCCAGACGCAAGGTGCCGCTCGCTACGCTCCGGATCGAGGCCGGCGACCAGCTGTTCGTGAGGGGCAAGCCCGCCGACATCGCCGCCTTCGTCGGACGTGCCCGTCTGCTCGAGATCGACCGGCTGGATCTGGTGCCGCTGTCACAGCGCAAGGCGATCCCGATCATCGCCACCTTCCTGCTTTCCGTGATCGCGATTGTCGGCTTCGGTGCGCCGCCTTCGATCGCGTTCCTCGCCGCGGCGGTCGTCCTGGTGGCCACTCGGCTGATCCCGTCGGACGAAGTCTATCGTTCGATTGACTGGAGCGTGCTCGTGCTGCTCGCGGCGATGATCCCGGTCGGGCGCAGTTTCGAGGCGAGCGGCGCCGCCGAGTTGGCTGCGAATTGGCTCGGGGCGGTTCTCGCAGGCCTGCCGCTGGTCGCGGTACTCGCCGCTCTCTGCGCGGTCACTCTGCTGCTGTCGATCTTTCTGAACAACGTCGCGACGGCCATCATCATGGGGCCGCTCGCGATTGACGCCGCCCGCCTGCTGGGCGTTTCTCCCGACGCTGCGCTGCTCGCCGTGCTGATCGGCACGTCCGCGGACTTCCTCACGCCGATCGGCCATCAGAACAACCTGCTCGTCATGGGGCCGGGCGGCTATCGCTTCACGGACTATGCGAAGGTCGGAAGCCTTCTGGTTGTTTTCGTGATCGCGACAGCGGCTGGTGTGTTGGCATCATCCTCCTGACCCGGTCTACCTACTGTCGGAGCCAATTCGCGCTTCATGCGCTTCCCTTGCGACACCTCAGGGTGCCCACGCGAACACAGGAGCTACATCATGAGCATCGAAGGCAAGGCCAAGGAAGCCGCTGGTTTCGTCAAGGAAGAGGCTTTCGAGCACGGCGACTCGCCAGCGTCGAAGGAGAAGGCCCAGGAAGGTCGCGACCTCCGCAACGAAGGACGGGTCGAGGACGGCAAGGCACCGAAGACGACCGAGCCGGGTACTGGTCTCCCGGAAAAGTGAGGAGCCGCTGCGGGCGGTATGCATGTAGCTAGCCGCCCGCAACATCTGTCCGGTGCGTGTCAGCCCGCTGCGGGTGGCCCTAGTATTCGAGCCGATCCTCTGGGCCACTACCACCCGGCTGGCTTGTTGATCGCTTTCCCATTTGCACCGACTATCTGGAGGGGGAACTGCGCTGCGGCTAAGCGAGCAGGGGTGACATGGCGTACGAAGCTCGCATCGTTCGCCATCTTTCCAGGTTTGGAGCCGTCCAGCCAGACAAGCCCAACCTTCTTGCCGATCTCACGTCGAACAATGCGCAGTGGCTCGCAAAGATCAGTGTCTTGCGTCAGCACGACCGCCACGTCGTATAGGTCCTGCCAAGCGTCATGGACTAGATAGGTCGCAAAGTTTACGTCGGAGCCTTTCTCCTCCGTGTTGATGACGCGGACGTGGGTTGTGCCGTCCGCTAACGGTGTTTCAAGCGGACGGACTTTAGGCTTGCTGATGAAATTGCCCAAATGGACGGTGAGGTTGGGCAGCGTTCGCAACGCTCGGAGATATCGATCCTGTCGAATCGGCTGGTCTGGATCCAGCTTTCCGCTGACCGGCGCTGTGAAGTAGCGGATCATGTCGATCCGATTATCCGGGCCGAGCAGCGCTTGCACCAGCGCTTCGATGTTCAGCCATTTGTGCGGAGTTCCCCGAAGGGCTCGATAGTACACGTTGAAGCCGTCGACATAGACGTAGGTACGCTGAACGACCATGTATCCCCACCGGCTAGATATGCAGAAGCCGCCGAAGGCCTAGGCCCCGGCGGCTCCTGAACTGACAAGGCGAACCCTGCCAGCGGGTATAGCTTCAATATGCGCATCGCGAGGTTAAGATCAAGTGCCCCTATCTCGCCAGGAGCAGGTAAGGGTCTGCCCTCTCACGCTGCCTCCCGGCTCGCTCGGAGCAACCTCCGTCCACCTCCCGTGCCGTGGCCTACGGTTTGTGAGCGGGGGCTATCCGTTGGGCAAGCGAACGTACCCGAAAGCACGAACGATCCGTTAACTGGAGTACAGACGCGCGGCATGAACCGAATACAATCCTGAACAGCCGATCGGGCTGTTCAGGCCTAGAGGAGCCAGAAGTCACGATCTGTTCGCGGCTCCATAAATCCCGCCGCCCACGGATTAGCCGATAGCTCATCCGAGTATATGTAGATTGGCCATGACGAACGACAGCACACCGGTCCCGATCCGCGCCGCGCGCGTGTACCTTCGCGTCAGCACCGAAGAGCAGGATCTTACCCGGCAGGAGGCGATCGTCGCAGGTGCCCGATCAGCGGGCTATTACGTGGCGGCAGTGTACCGCGAAAAAGCTTCCGGCGCGCGGCCCGACCGACCGGAGCTGCTTCGCATGGTTGCCGATCTCCAGCCCGGGGAAGTGGTGGTCGCCGAAAAGATCGACCGGATCAGCCGCCTCCCGCTCGCCGAGGCGGAGCTGCTGGTGGCGACGATCCGGGCAAAGGGCGCGCGCCTCGCGGTGCCGGGCATCGTCGACCTTACCGATCTGGTCGCCGACAGCGCCGGCGTCGCCCGCATCGTTTTGGAAGCCGTGCAGGAAATGCTGCTGCGCGTAGCGCTTCAGACCGCGCGCGACGATTACGAGACCCGACGAGAGCGCCAGCGCGAGGGCATCGAGATCGCCAAGCGGGCAGGGCGGTATACCGGGCGCAAGCCCGACCTAGCTCATCACCGTCGGATCATCAGCATGCGCGAAGCAGGCATGAGCATCGCCAGGACAGCGGAGCTGGCGGGGTGCAGCGTTGCGCAAGTCAAGCGCGTGACGGCGATGCACCGCGCAAAGGCGATCGCGGCCGGCCAGCCCCCCGCTGACCCGTAAGCAGCCCCCCGATCATCGGATTCGCGCGATTGACGTGACGATCCTAACGGATCGGCGCCAGCGTGTTTATACCGGCGTCGGCATCTGTTTCGGGAGGCGGCGGGGCTGCCCCGAGATCGCGGTAGGAAGGAAGGTCCGGTGCGTCGCCGGGCACCGGCTGCGCTTCCAGCCTCGCGATCATGCGCTTCATTTCGGCGATCTCGCGGACCTGGGCGTCGATGATGCCATCGGCAAGCCGTCGTACTTGGGGGTCGCGGATGTGAGCGCGCTCGCTGGTCATGATTGCGATGGAATGATGTGGGATCATCGCCTTCATGTATGCGACGTCTCCAACCGTCTCCTGACTACGTACCAGCCACAGCGCCCCTGCGAAAACGAGCGCAGCGCCGGCGACGATCCCGATATTGGCACGTCGGTTCGGATACATGCCCCACATGAAGCCGATCATGATTACGGCCATGACCGCGCCCATAACAACGGCCATCCACGTCCGTGTCTGGCTGAATTCGACGTGGCTGATCGCATAAGTGTTGAGGTACATGAGGCCGAACATCACAACCGTGGAGGTCGCGATCATCGCAGCGAACCGCCAATAGCTCATGCCGCGCGTCTGCTTGTCGTCCATGGTTCCTCTCCCTGCCAGACGATTGCACTTCAACGCTCTACCCTTCCGCCGGCGCCCCGACGAACACCGCGACCAGGCAGATCAGCCCGATCAGCACGAAGCCGACGCGCTGCGCCCGGGTGGCGCTGCGGTGCCGCAGCGACACCATCACCGCCAACGCGCACTGGAGCCCATAAAACAGGGCAAAGGCGCGGGATGACAGGGCCACGACTTCGAACGGGTCGGTCAGCCAGACCACCAGCACCGCCAGCGCCCCCGCCAGCGTGAAGGCCAGCGGCACGCTGATCCGGCGCCGCGACACCTCGTTGACGAGCCCGCCCGAGCCGATCGAATCCGCCACGGCCGCGCTCAGCTGGCTGGACACCGCGCCGGCGAGCACGAAGATGCCGAGGGCCGGCGCAATCAGCTCCATGATGTCGAGGATGCCCGCCACCCCTTCGGTCGCCGCGGCGCGTGACAGGAAGGGGGTGAGCAGGGCGATGAAGGCGAGGTAGATTGCCGAGGCGATCCACTGAGCATGCCGCATGGTGCGGATCCGGAGGCCGGCCGGATAATCATGGCCGAGATAGCGCGAGGTCTCGAAGCCCTGCACGGTGATGATGAGGCCGAGCAGCATGGGGATGCTGGCAAAGGACAGGCGCACCGGGGGCAGGGGATCGACAATGCCGCGGCGCGCCCAGGCGATCGCTAGCGCCACCAGCAAACCGGCGATGATCCCGATTTTCACCGACACGGTACCATGCGCAAGATGCTCGACCCGGCGCAGGCTGCCCCCCAGCGCCAGCAGCGTCATCAGCCCGATAATGGCGGTGACGATCACGTTCGCCGCCCATGGCTGCCAGGCGGGATCGATCGCGACCGGCTTGAGCGAAAACTCGGCAAGCAGCTTCAGATAATAGGCGACGGACACGGCATAAGCGAGCGCGAGCACCCCCTGGGTGATGCGGGCGACCCAGGCGATCCGGTCGTGAAAGGAGGCGCTGGCAAGGTGATCCTCGACATGGAGGATGTTGAAGCGGATCACCCAGCCGGCGGCATAGGCGATGGCCAGCAGCGCGGCCATGGCGAGGATCGCCGCGCTCCCGAATTCCCGCGCGAGCAGCGGGCCGCAGATGAGGAAGCCCGAGCCGATGATGGAGGCGAGCGGCGTCACCGTCGCCCGCCAGCTGTCGCTGCGCGCGAACCGGCCAAAGGTGAGCGCCAGAGTGACGAGGAGCGCCACCAAGAGCGCGATGGCGACGATCATGCACTTCCCCCCAGCCAGGCCTGCCCGTCGCGCAGCCTTCGCTTGTGATCCGGTTCGGTCAGCGCGCGCAGCAGCGCATCGGCCCGCGCCAGCACGGCATCGCGACTGGCGCCCTGAAGCGCGCGATCGGCGAGATCGCGAAAGGCTTCCGCCTGGCCGCGCAGCACGTCGAGCCGCCCGCGCGCATCGCATCCGAGCGCGACGTCGCCCAGCGCGGCGAGGAAGCGCTTGCCCGCCAGCGCGTCGGCACTGGCATATTGCGCCAGCGCGCCGAACGCGCGGTCGACGAAGCCGGCGAAGGAAACCGGATGCGCGATCACCCGCAGCGCGCCGTCCTCGCCGGCGCGCAGCCGCGACGGCAGCTCGCGGCGGGCAAGATCGGCCAGCGCGGCGCCCAGCCAGTCGAGGCACGAATTGGCGGTGAACGGATCGTTGACCCCCGGCGACAGCGCACGCGCTGCAATCTCGACCAGCTCGTCGATGAGAAACCGCAAGTCCTGCAGGGCGGTGCGGCGCGCGCCAATGGCGAAGGCATCGCGGAGCTTCGCTTCCGCATCGTCATCCAGCGCCTCCGGCGGAGAAGCTTCCAGCAGCACGCTGCCGCGGTGCACGAAATCGCCCGCCTGATATTGCAGGCGGAGGATGGTCCCGCGGTCGCCCGCCATCTCCATGATCGCGCGGGTGTCGATCAGCTGGACATAGCCCGTCTCCTTCGCGCGCACGCCGGCCCGCTTGGCAGCGTCGGCAGCGGTTGCGTCGGCGCGGAAAGCCAAGGGCACGCGATCGTCGTCCGCATCGTCGTCGAGCGGCTCGCCGATGCAGACCGGAAAGCGGTTGTCGATCTCCGCCAGCAGCCGGTCGCCGATCCGCTCGATTACGCTGTTGATGTGGATGCGGCTGGGCACGTGATGAATGAAGTAGATCAGCACCGCGATGGAGCAGAGCACCAGCAGGACGCCGACCAGCACCGCGAGCTGGGGCACAAAGCCCGGCTCTCCGGGTGTTTCGCCCGGAGAGCGGATCGTGCGCACCACGACGAGCGAATAGAGGAACGTCGCGATGAAGGTGCCGAGCGTCACCTGATTGCCACGATCGGACATGAAGTTGCTGAGCAGCCGTGGCCCGTATTGGCCGGAGGCGTATACGACCGCCGCGATGGTGACGGAAAAAGTCGTGCCGGCGACCCCAATCATTGACCCGCCGATCGAGGAAAGGAGGCTGCGCGCGCCGTCCGGCCGCGCCGCATAGAGCCAAGGCAGGCTGTCCATCCAGCCTGTCGCATGGTGGCTGTCGAGCCAGATCATCGCCGCGGCGAGCAGCAGCGCAGCCAGCGCCATGATCGTGGGGACGAACCAGTAGCTTTCGCTGAGTTGGTTGGCGAAGCGGATGAGGCGGGCCCTCACGTCCGCGCTTCCCGAGCAGTCAGGTGCTCCAGTACGCGCTTGATGGTGCCGCCCTGGCCGATCACGGAAAAGAGCACCACCACATAGGTGGCGGCGAGGATGACGCTGCGCGCCGGCCCATCCGGGAGGCCCAGTGCGAGTGCGATCGAGATCCCGCCGCGCAGGCCGCCCCATATCAGGGTCACCGGCGCAATAAGCCCGTAACGATGCGTCGGCCGGATCGCGCGCAAGGGGAGCACGACCGACGCCGCGCGGCAGGCAAGCGCCAGCGGAATGGCGGCCAAGCCAAGCACGAGAAGGCGCAGGTCGCCCGGGATGGTGACCACCTCCAGCCCGATCAGCAGGAACAGCACGGTGTTCAGGATATCGTCGATCAGGTCCCAGAACTTGTGGAGATAATCACGGGTGGTCTCACTCATCGCGTGCGCGACACCAGCATTACCGATGATGAGGCCCGCCACGGCCATAGCCACCGGTCCGCTGGCATGGAGCGGGCGGGCGACTGCATAACCGCCCATCACGACGGCGAGGCTGATCAGCACCTCGACCTTGTACTCGTCGATCGAGCGCATCGCGCGAAACGCGATCCATCCGATCGCGAGCCCAAGCGCGACGCCGCCCCCGGCTTCAACCGCGAACAGCTCGGCCGCATGCGCGATCGAGAAGGGTTCGCCGGACATGGCGGAGGACAGCAGAATGGTGAAGATCACCACCCCCACGCCATCGTTGAACAGGCTCTCGCCGGCGACCGTCGCTTCCAGCGCAGGCGAGACGTTGGCGCGCTTGAGGACGCCCATGACCGAAACTGGATCGGTCGGGCTGATGAGCGCGCCGAAAACGAAGCACCAGATTGCGGGCAGTTCGAAGCCGACCAGGCGCGAGAGAAACAGGAAACCGCTGCCGACCAGCACCGTCGAGAGTGCCACCCCGATGGTGCTGAGGACCAAGATGGGCCAGCGACCGCGGGCCATCTCCTGCCAATCGACGTGCAGCGCGCCGGCGAAGAGCAGGAACGACAACATGCCCTCCATCAGCGTTGTATGGAAATCGATGCCCGCGATGAAGCCGACGATGTCGTGGCCGAGCCCGGCACCCGGAAAGAGGCCGTCCAGCCCGACGACGATCAGCGATGCGATCGCCCCCATGATCGTGAGTCCAATCGACGAGGGCAGCTTCAGGAAGCGGTAGTTCAGATAGCCGAGCGCCGCGGCCAGGACGATCAGGATCGCCGCGGCATCGAACGGCGTGAGCGCAAGACCGCCGATCATGGTGCGGGCACCGAGACACCGGTCAGCAGCGCGAAGCGTTGCCCGGCAGAGGGCGCCGCAATCGCGGCCAGGCCGTTCGCCTTCAGCACGGCGGCGATCGCCAGCGCACGGCGCTGCGACAGATTGGGCCGGTCGGGCGGCGTTCCGGGCGGAAGGCCGGGCACGCCGAGCGCCGGCATGTTCCAGCGGCGGGCAGCCCAGGCAGACGTCAGCACAGCGCTTTGCGCAGCGGCGTCGAGCGTATCGACATTATCGGCGAATGCGATCTCCGGCAGAGGGGTCTGGGGCGGTACGATCACGACCGACCAGCCCTCCGTCTCGGCTGCGGCGCGGGCCTCAAGCGTGCGATAGGTAGCGACGGTGGCTCCGGGCAGGACGGCGGCAGCTGCTGTCGCACGCCGGTGATCGCGGTCGATCGTCACGTCATCGGCCGAAACGCCTGTTACAAGAGCGATCATCTTGCTCAGCGCGGTCATGCGCTGCGCCTCCTGACCGGCCATATCCCCGGCCTGCCGCAACTCTTCGCGCTGCGCTTCCAGGGCACCTGCGCCCGCCTCGAGCAGGATCTGATCGAGATTGAGCCGGATCGGCCGTCCGAGCTTCTCCTGCAGCGCCGCTTGGAGCGCGGGCGTCTTCTGCATGGAGCCGCGCGGCGTGATAACCACGGCGCGGACGAGCAGCGGGGCGGCCGCGAAGTCGAGGTCGAGCTGGGTGACGCGCGCCTTCTCCCCGAAGCGTTCGTTTAGCAGCGCGCGTGTCTGCGACACGGCAAGGGCTTCGCGGCCGATGCGGTTGAGCGAGATGCCGAGCGGCACCGCCATCGCCACGAACACGAGGATCAGGACTAGCGTCTGCGCCCAGCTCTGACGTCGGGAGAGATGGTGCCCGAAGCCGTAGAAGCGCGCCATCGCCGTAGCCGAGAGCGCGATGGTGATGAAGTTGGTGATGAACAGGGCCAGCGCCCCGGCGCCTACCGGAACGTTGCGGGTGGCAAGGCCATAGCCGACGACCGCGAGCGGCGGCATCAGCGCGGTCGCGATCGCGACGCCCACGATCGTCTCGCCCCGCCCGCGGATGATTGCGAAGGTGCCGGCCAGCGCGGCGAAGAGCGCAACCGCCAGGTCAAAGAGGTTGGGACGCGTGCGCGCGACGATCTCCGCCGTGGGCGCCTGCAAGGGGGAAAACAGCACGATAAGCGCCGTGAAGGCGACCGCCGCACCCGCGCCGATCGCCAGCGCCTTCAGCGAGCGGCGTAGCTCTGCGAAGTCGAACAGCGCCAGGCTGAAGCCGAAACCCAGGATCGGACTCATCAGCGGCGAGATCAGCATCGCGCCGATCACGACGGCGGGTGAGGAGAGGAGGAGTCCAAGCACCGCGATGCCTGCCGACATCATGGTCATGAAGGCGAAGCGCGCGGACCAGCCGCTATCCTCCACGATGCGGGCCACCACAGCTTCGTGATCGACGCGGCCAACAATCGAACGCCGCCACCAGCGGTAAAGCGTAAGCTGTGCCAACCGCGTGGTCAGATCCGAGGTGCTTCCGAGTGCTTCAGCCATGGTGCGGTCTTATGGGCAAGATGAGGCACGCGGTCACGCTTCGACTTGCCGTGACCTGGATCCACAAAGGCGAAGGACGCCGTAGCCTGCACAGGCGGAGAGCAATGAGCCGGTGAGAATGCCGACCTTCACCTCGTCCACCAGGTCAGCATCGGCAAATGCGAGCCCGGCGATGAAGAGGCTCATGGTGAAGCCAATGCCGCACAGCAGGGCCGTACCATAGACCTGGGGCCATGACGCGCCGCCTGGCGGCCGGGCGAAACCAAGGCGCGCCGCTCCCCAGACGGCGCCAAGCACGCCGACCTGCTTGCCGACGAACAGGCCGGCGGCGACGCCGAGTGGCAGGGGTGACAACAAGGTAGCCAGCCCGATGCCGACGACCGTTACGCCGGCATTGGCAAAGCCGAAGACGGGAACGATGAGGTAGGCAACCCAAGATTGCAGCGCATGTTCAAGCCGGTGAAGCGGAGAGTCCCGCGCATCCGGTGCGCCAGGCGAGCGGCGGATCGGGATCAGGCTGGCGGTCAGTACGCCTGCGATCGTTGCGTGAATGCCCGATGACCAGATCGCAAACCAGAGCAGCAGGCCGAGCATCAGGTAGGGCCAGAGCCGTACAACGCCCAAGCGGTTAAGAACGAACATGAGACCTAGGATCAGCGCCGCAGCGAGGAGGGCAGGGCCGCTCACCGCACTTGTATAGGCGACGGCGATGACAGCGACTGCTCCCATATCGTCGACAATGGCCACGGTGGTCAGAAAGAGCTTGAGCGATGGCGGCGCCCTGTTGCCGAGCAGTGCCATTACCCCAAGCGCGAAGGCAATGTCGGTTGCCGACGGGATCGCCCAGCCGCGCGCTAGGCCGGGGGTTGATGCGGCTACGGCGAGGTAGACCAAAGCCGGAACAATCATGCCGCTCAACGCCGCGACCGCCGGCAGCGCCCGGTCAGACCAGGAAGCCAGATGACCGTCGACCAGTTCGCGCTTGATCTCGAGCCCGACGAGCAGAAAGAACAGCGTCATGAGCCCATCATTGATCCAGTGCAGGATCGACAGCGGGCCGACATGCTGCGCCAACGCCGCGAAGTAGGCGGGCGCAAGCGGGCTGTTGGCGATCGCCATTGCGGCGAGCGCCGCAACGATCAGGACGATCCCGCCCGACGCACCGCTGCGCAGGAAGGCGCGCATTGCAGATCGCGGACGAACCACCGTGTCCACGATTTTCTTGGCGACGGCAACGGCCGGCGCAGCAGGCGCGGGAAGATCTGACAAGAATGGGCCTCGGGCGCAGAAACACGCGCTGGCGGCCCGACCAGCGCTTCAACCTGCCCGATCAAACGCCCGGACACCCTGTGCCTCTATCCCACGCGAGGTTGGCGCGGGCAAGTCACGGCTGGCTACTGCCTCCAAGCGACAAGCGATCAACGATGATCTACTGCCTTCGCGATGAGATCAGCAAAGCCAGGTGCGCGCACGACGCCGCGTTTCTACCGCCGCAGCGTTCTTTCGCCGTCGGTGACCCTGCTCGCACGGGTTGCGGCCGCGCTGGTGCTGGTGGGCATCGCTCTGGCGGGACACTGGTTCGACCGGGAGGGGCTGCGCGACAACACGGATGGCGTAGTGTCGTTCCTGGACGTCGTCTACTTCACCATGATCACCGTCACAACCGTGGGTTACGGCGACATCGTGCCAGTGACCGACCGGGCGCGGATGTTCGACACATTCGTGGTGACGCCGGTACGCGTGTTCGTCTGGCTGATTTTTCTGGGCTCGGCCTATAGTTTTCTTCTCCGCAACACCTGGGAGCGTTGGCGCATGGCGGCCATCCAACGGCGATTACACGATCACACGATCATCTGCGGCTTCGGCGCGACCGGGCGGGAGGCCGCGGACGAGCTGGTGCGCCGCGGTTGTCCACCGGGTGAGATCGTGGTGGTCGATCAGTCGGAGAGCGCTCTCGAGGAGGCCGTGGACCAGGAGCTGGCGACCGTGCACGGCGATGCCACGCACAACGCCGTCCTGGCGGCCGCGGGGATCGAGCGGGCACGGTCGCTGATCGTCACGCCCGGGCGCGACGATACCGCCGTGCTCATTGCGCTTACCGCGCGGCGGCTCGCGGCGCACGTGCCAGTTGCCGTGGCGATCCAGGCGACGGAGAACGAGGTGTTGGCCAGCGATGCGGGTGCGACGGTGATCGTCAATCCCGTGAGCTTCGGCGGGCAGCTGCTCGCCGGAGCAAGCCGCGGCGCGCACATCGCAGACTATGTCTCCGATCTGGTCACCTCGCATGGCCGTATCGCCCTGCGCGAACGAGCTGCAGCAGCGCAGGATATCGGCCTTCATCTGCGGGAGCTGCGACCCGGACAGGGGCTCCGGCTTTATCGCGACGGACGTGCGATCGGCTTCTGGGAGGAAGACGCGATCGTTCATGAGGGCGACACCGTCATCGAGGTCCTGCCGCAGGACGGAGCCTGATCGCCTTATTCGGGTTCGAGGACGACCACTGCACCGCCGCCGGCGGCAACCGGCACCTGGAGGCTGGTGCCGGCACGTACAACGCCGCCATGCGCCTTGACGGCCGTAGGCGTGGCGCCGTCGACCAGCGCTCGAAGGCGCCATCGCCCGTTCGTCAAGAAGGCGAGCGGGAGCAACACCGTGCGCGGCTGTTCGTCGTTTATCACTCCCACGAACCAGCGTTTGCCGCTGCGCCGCGCGACCGCGATCCACTGACCCCAGTCGCCTGCGACCCCGCGCGTCTCGTCCCAGGATGCGGGCACGAGGCGCAGGAAGCCCGCTCCGGGCCGCGGCGCGCCCCTCTCGTCCAGATACGCTTGCGGTGCATCCGCCAGTGATTGCAGCGGGCTCGGATAGACCACGAACATGGCAAGCTGCTGCGCCAGCGTCGTCATCACAAGCGGCAGAACGTGTCGGGCCTTGAACTGCGCAGGTGTGACGTTGCGGAAGCCGCCGGGCGTGTAGTCCATGGGACCGATGGTCGCGCGGCTGTAGGCAAGGCGGACATTGGCGCCGGCGGTCACCTTGCGGCTCCACTTGTTGTACTCGGCTCCCATCACGCCCTCCTGCGTCAACAGGTTGGGGTAGGTGCGATTCAGCCCGCGCGGCACCGGCGCACCGTGGATGTTGACCATGAGTTGGTGGCGGGCGGCAGCCGCGAGCAGGCGGTGATAGTAGGCGATTGCAACCTGATCCTGGCGGTAGACGTAATCGACCTTGATCCCGGCGACGCCCCACGCATGGTAGAGGGCGAACACCCGATCCATGTCGGCGCCGATCGCGTCCCAGTTCGTCCACAGCCACAGGCGAACGCCGCGCGACGCGGCGTAGCGGGAGAGAGCTGGGATATCGACGCCCGGCCGGAAGCCGGTCACGTCCGCCAATTCCTTGTCTCCATTGGGTCGCGCAGCCCAGCCCCAGTCGATCACGAAATAGGGCAGGCCGAACCGCGCGGCGAAGTCGACATAATGTCGATAGGTTGCGTTGTTGAACCCGGCATTCGGCACTCCGGACGCCTTGATGCCCGACCACCAGGCCCAGGCCGCCTTGCCGGGCCTGACCCACCGCGCATCCCCGATGCGCGAGGGGGACGCGAGCTGCTGCACCAGGTCATTCTCGATCAGCTTTTCGGGCCGGTCGGCGATCATGACCACGCGCCACGGTGTCCTGAGCGCAGGGCCGCTCTCGGGCAGGATCGCGGCAAGGTGGTCACGCGCGGGCAGAGGCGTAAGCCGCAGATCGACGCCCAGATCCTTCGATTTGACCAGATACGCGCCAGGGTAATTTTCGACGTCGGTCTCCGTCAGCGCGATGGCTTCGCCGCTCCGTCCGGTGCGGCAGCTCAGCGGCAGGTCGTACAGAGTGCCGGACCGAAGGGCGCTGGCGCGCACGGGAGCGTAATCGCCTTCGTGCGAATTGAGATATTCGGTGTGGCTCACCGCGAGGCACTGGTAATTGCGCGGGAAGCGCAATGACGTTGCCTCCCCGGTCAGCCGGGTCTCGCGCGTGGTGGCAGTGCGGGGCTGCTCGATCCGGATGGCGGCGCCGCTGTCGTAAGCGCGCAGGTGCAGCAGAAGAGGGCGCCTGCTGCCTCCGGTCTCGCGTGCCTGGACCAGCAGTTCGCGGTAGGGCTGCGCGGCCTGACCGGCGGGACGTCGCGACTGCTCGATCCGCATGGGGCCGAGCGGCTGGTCCGCCAGGACGAGGCCGACCGGCGAGGGCGCGATCACGTCCGCGCCGTGATGCCTGATCCGTATCGCCAGGCTACCATTGGAGAGGGTGCCCGCCACGATCTCGACCTGTCCGTCCGGCGAGCGCGCCGCCAAAGGATTGCTGGGCGCAGGCGAACAGCCCGCCGCAAAGGCTGGCGCGATGATCCACCAGCGCTTCACCAGTGGGCGCAACGTTCAGTACAGCCCGTATTTGAAGACGAGCAGGGCCGACAGCGTGACGATCATGAGGAGCACCAGCGGGATGCCGGTTCGGGTGTAATCGCCGAAATTGTAGTCGCCTGCGGTCATGATGAGCATGTTCGTCTGATAGGCCACGGGCGTCGCATAACAGAGGTTACAGCCGAACAGCACGGCGAGGACCAAGGGCTCAACCGGGATGGACAGCTTCTGCGCCAGGCTGAAGGCGATGGGGGTGCCTACCGCGGCGGCGGTCGTGTTCGAGGCGAAGTTGGTGAGGATCGTGACGAACACCATTACCGCTGCCAGCGCGCCGCCTGCAGGGAGATGATGCAGACCTAGTGCGATGAGCTGGCCGAGCCACTCCGCAGCGCCGCTTTCCAGGATCACCCGCCCGATCGCAATGCTCGCGGCGACCAGGACGATGACCTTGGCCGACAGTGCCCGCCCGACCTTGTCGAAGCGCACGCAGCCGGTGACGAACATCAGGATAGCGCCAGCGAGCGCGGAGATCGCGATTGGTAGCAGTCCGACGCTGGCAAGCCCGACGGATCCGGCCATGATCGCCAGCGCGAGCGAGGCTTTCGCGGTCCGCGGGACCTCCTTGGCGCCGTCCAGCATCAGCAGGCTCTCGGAGCGCGCGAGTGCGGTGATGTCAGCCATTGTGCCGGTCACCAGGAGGATGTCACCTTCGTCGAGCGGTGCTTCCAGCAGGTTGTCGTCCCGCCACTCCCATGCCGTTCGGGCGTGATGAACGCCCATGACGGCAACGTCATGGGTTTCGGCAAGGCCGGATGTGGCGATCCGCTTGCCGATCAAAGTAGAGTCAGCACCGATCGACATCTCCACCACCGCGAGGTCTTCGCGGCTGCGGCGCGACGCGGCATGGACCCGGTCCAGAAGCGCGGCCGGTGCCGTCGTTGCTCCTAGTGCCCGCATCGCGTCTTCCAGCGCCTCGTGTGGCGCGAGCACGGCTATCCGATCGTCGACCGCCGCGGGCGTTTCGGGAGCGCCGACAAGTTCGACCTGCGGCGCGGTGCGAGCGAGGAAAGCGGCCGGCAACTGCCCGAGCGCGGGGGAGCGCGGCCCGAGCCGGAGCGACGCGTAGAAGCGGCGAGGGGCATGGCCGGTCTGCACTGAGTTATCTGGAAGCAGCCGCGGCATGACCAGCCAGATGAAAGGCAGCGCCACCAGCGCCGCGATGACGACCAGCGGGGTGAAGTAGAACACCCCCATCGGCCGCATGCCGAGATCGGTCGCGATCGAGACGACCAAGAGATTGGTCGAGGTGCCGATCGTGGTCGACATGCCCCCGATCAGCACCGCGCTGTTGATGGGGATCAGCGTACGCGACGCCGCCATCCCGCCGCGCGACGCCAGCGTCACCATTATTGGGAGCAGCAGCACGAGAACGGGCGTGTCATTCACCATCATGCTCATGATCATGGCGAGCACCAGGGTGGTCAGGAAACCGAGGCCCCGATTGAAGCGCCAAAGCCTGGTCAGCAGGCGCGCGGCTGGATCGAGCGCACCAGTCGCCACCAGCCCCCGACCCATCACCATCAGTGCGCAGATCGTTATCAGGGCGTAATGACCAAAGCCCTCGAAAGCGAGCTTCAAGCCATCTGTTGGTCGCTCTCCCGTCAACGGGTACAAGTAAAGGCCAAGCGCGATGACGCTGATCGTCAGCAGCGAGATGATCTCGACCTTCAGCCGCCCCGATGCGAAGCCGTAGAACATCGCCACCGTGACCAGCATGGCGGCAATGGCGTGGGCGGAAGGAGCATCGATCATCGTGCCGCGCCCTTAACAAGGCCGGCATCATTGCTCCACGCCTTGCGATGCCGCAGCCAGCGGGTCACGTGAGCCACCATATTGCAACGATGAGCGCCACGGCTGCAACCGAGATGGCGACGGCCATGACCCTGAAGTTGATAGGAGAAACGCCCGCTATGTGGTGTGCCGTCAGTCGTTCGTGCAGTCCGCGCGCCCGACGTTCCGCGGCGATCACCAAAAAGATACCAACTAGGATGAATAAGGTGGCGATCGCTTTCGCCACCCAGGTCGGCTCGACCGGCTTGAACAATGCGCTGAAGCCCAGGCCGATGCCGATACAGGCCGTGGCCGTGCGCGCCCACCCGCTGAACGTCCGCTCATTCGCGAGCAAGGTGCGGTCTTCCGCCAGGTCGGTGCGATCCTCGGCCAAGTCAGTGCGGACGGACTTTTCCTCATGCCCCATGCCGTCATCATGGGAGAAGTCCGAACCCTCGGCAAACGGCTTCTGACGCTATGATTCGCGAGGTAAGGTCCGGTCTTTAGGCGATCGCCCGCGCATGGCAGCGGTGCGGTTGTGGGATCCGCCTTCGCAAGACGAGCTCCAAGCGGGGTACCAGGGGAACATGGATATCGTTGCCATCCTCCTCCGCCGTGTTCGGGACATGGGGACCGAGTTCGTCCGCATTCTTCCACAGCTCGGAATCGCGCTGCTGCTGCTCGTCGCAACCTTCTTCATTGCAAAATCTGCCCGGCGGATCGCCGAGCGACTGCTGTCGCATACCGACCTGCGCGGGACCCTCGTCAACCTGGTCGAAACACTGGTGGGCGTGGCAATCTGGGTTCTGGGCCTTCTGATCGCGATGTCGATCGTGCTGCCCGGGGTAACCCCCGCGAACATCCTCGCAGTGCTGGGGCTCGGCTCCGTGGCGGTCGGCTTCGCCTTCAAGGACATCTTCGAGAACTTCCTCGCCGGTGTGCTGATCATGCTGCGCAAGCAGATGCGGATCGGCGACTTCATTCGCTGCCAGGACGTCGAGGGGCGGATCGAGATGATTAGCCTCCGGGACACGCATCTGCGCCACCTCAGCAACGAACTCGTCGTCGTGCCCAACGCCTATCTGTTCAAGAACCCCGTAGAGGTGGTCACGCACAGCCAGCAGCGACGTCACGAGGTGGAGGTCGGCGTGGCCTATGACGTCGATCTCGACGCTGCCCGCACGGTGATTCACGACGCGGTCGCCGCTGTCGGTCCCGTGCAGGAGGACCGGCCAGTGGAAGTGTACGCCAAGGAGTTCGGCGACAGCTCCATCAACTTCCTCGTACGCTGGTGGGCGGGTTCGAAGCCGGTCGACGCGCACCAGTCCCGCGACGAGGTGGTACGCGCGATCAAGCGAGCGCTGGATGGTGCCGGAATGGAAATCCCGTTTCCCTATCGAACGCTCACCTTCAAGGAACCGTTGCCGCTCACACGAGCAAAGCCGGAGGGGCAAGCCGACAGTACAGTCGGATGACCTTCCGGGAGGACCGATCAACGTCCCCGATCGTTGACATTGCATGACGAAACCAGGACTTTTTGCTTCTTCCGCCTTCCTAATTCTTGCCTCCCTTTCAGCCGCTTCCGCGGCATCACCGATCAGCAGTCCATCCGCTGCAGCAGATGCGGAAAGCCTTTGGTCGTCGCAGAACCGCGAGGCGCTTAGGGACGCCCTTGCCGCCCGCGCCCGACACGGTCTTGATCACCTGCAATTTCCGGTTCCGGACGGTTCACCCACAAGCCTCGACAAGGCGGCGCTCGGCTATGCCCACGCACTGGCAGATGGTGTGGTCGATCCCACCTCGCTGCACGCGATCTATACCGTCCCACGACCTACAGACAGGCAGCTCGCCGCAGAGCTCCACCGCGCGCTTCAGGAAAACCGTCTTGCGGCCTGGCTGAACGGCCTGGCACCACAAGATGCGGCCTATCACGCCCTGAGTGATGCCTACATGGCTGCCAATGATCGGCGCGGGGTAGGTCGATCAGAGATGTTGGAAAGTGCCGAACCGCTCCGCATCGGGGATGAAAGCAAAGCCGTGGTACCGATTGCGGCGCAGTTGCATGCAGAGGGCTATCTCGATCAGCCTTACGCGGGATCGACCTACAATCCGGCGCTTGCGGACGCCGTCACCCGGCTGCAGCGGGATTACGGCATCGCGGCTGACGGGATCGTCGGCCCCGATACCCTGGCGGTGCTGAACCTCGGGCCCGGTGACCACGCCCGAGCCTTGGCTGTCGCACTGGAGCGCCGACGCTGGCTGTCCCGCAATCCGCCGCTGACCCGCATCGACGTCAACACCGCGGCGGCCACGTTGAGATACTACCGGGACGGCGCACTTGTCGACGAACGCAAGGTGATCGTGGGCGAGCCAGGGAAGGAAACACCCGCGCTATCGTCGCCCATCTACCGGCTAGTCGCCAATCCGACATGGACCATCCCGAAGTCGATCCAGCACGGCGAACTCGCAGGGGTCAGCCGGCGCTATCTACGCGCGCACAACATGTTTCGCCGGGGCGGCTGGATCGTGCAGCGTTCGGGACGCGGCAATGCGCTCGGCCTGGTCAAGTTCGACATGCACAACCAGCACGCCATCTACCTCCACGATACGTCGTCCCGTCATCTCTTCGAGCGTAGTCAGCGCCATCTCAGCCACGGGTGCGTCCGGGTCGCCGATGCGCTTGGCTTCGCCGAGATGCTCGCCGAGCAGGAGGGCGTGGCAAGCGAGTGGCAGCGCGCCCGCGATACCGGGCGGCAGCGGTTCGTCGCTTTGCCACGAGAAATCCCGGTGCGCATGCTCTACCATAACGTCTTCGTCGCATCCGAAGGCCAGGTCGCCTATCGGACGGACCCGTACGGCTGGAACGCGCCCATAGCGGCAGCCCTCGGCTTCTCCGGTAAAGGGGCGTCGGTAGCAAAGCCGGAAGCAATCGATGTCGGTCCATGACGCTTCTGCGCAGAGGACGGGGGCGCCATGATGAGCGAGCAGATGTTCTTCGCTGGAGCTCCGGGCGTGTGGCGAACACTGTTGGTGGGGCTGTGTGCGTACGTCCTGCTCATCCTTGTCCTGAGGACGACGGGCAAGCGAACGCTGTCGAAGATGAACGCGTTCGACCTGATCGTCACCGTAGCGCTTGGATCCACCCTGGGCGAAGCTCGGCCGCGGCGAGTTCGATGTCGGGACCTACCGCCGCGTCGGCCGGGATGGCCGCGAGCTGTGGCTTCGCGCCACCTACAATCCGGTGCTCGACCCAGATGGTCGCCCGGTGCGGATCGTGAAGTTCGCGTCCGACATGACGGAGAGCCGGCAGCGCAATGCCGAGTTCGAAGCGCTCACGCTGGCGATGCGGCGCTCGGCCCTGACGATCGAGCTTGCCCCTGACGGCATCATCCTCGCGACCAGTAACGGTTATCTCAAGGCACTCGGCTATGCACCGGAGGATGTCGCAGGCGAGCATCACCGGATTCTGTGTCCGCCCGAACTCGCCTCGAGTGCCGTCTATGCGGCAGCCTGGGAGACGCTTGCCCGCGGCGAGCATATGACGGGCATCTTCAAGCGGCGCGACCGTGAGGGCCGCGACCTGTGGTTCCAGGCAACCTACAACCCGGTTCTCGATCCGGACGGCCGGGTCGTGAAGATCGTCGGCTTCGCCACCGACGTGACGGACGCGAAGCTGCGCAGCGCCGAGTTCGAGGCGCGATCAAAGGCGATGGACCGCAGCCAGGCGGTCGTCGAGCTTGGGCTCGACGGGACGATCCTGGAGGCCAACCAGAACTTCCTCAACGCCCTGGGCTATAGCCGGGCCGAGGTCATCGGCCGTCACCATCGCCTCCTCTGCGACCCTGACTATGCGCGCTCGCCCGACTATGCCGCGTTCTGGGACAAGCTTGCCGGCGGTGCCTTCGACGCGGGTTTATACCGCCGGATTGGCAAGGACGGCCGCGACGTGTGGCTGCAGGCGACCTACAATCCCATTCTCGATCCGGACGGACGGCCGATGAAGATCGTCAAGTTCGCGACCGACATTACCGAGGCGCGTGAGCGCGATGCGGAGTTCGCCGGCCGCGATGCGGCCGTCGATCGCAGCCAGGCCGTGATTGAGTTCGATCTGAAGGGGCTGATCCTGTCCGCCAACCGGAACGCGCAGACCATGCTGGGCTACGACAGCGAGGCGCTCGTGGGCCAGCACCACCGCATGTTGTGCGACGCTGCCGAGGCGCGCTCGGCCGATTACACGAGGCTTTGGGAACGTCTGTCGCGGGGTGAGTTCGATGCGGGGCGATATCGTCGGATCGGGCATGACGGCCGCGAGATTTGGATCCAGGCCTCCTACAACCCGATCCTCGATGCCGACGGCCGACCGAGAAAGGTCGTCAAGATCGCCACCGACATCACGCGCCAGGTGCTGCTGGAGCGGGAAGCCGAGCACCGCCTTGCTGAAAGCGAGGCGATGCAGCGATCGCTCGACCTGCGCCGACAGGCGCTGCAGGACACGGTGGCCGAGCTGGACACGATCGTGACCGCGATCGGCGGCATCGCCGCCCAGACCAACCTGCTCGCGCTCAACGCAACCATCGAGGCGGCGCGGGCGGGCGAGGCAGGCCGGGGCTTCACGGTGGTGGCGTCGGAGGTCAAGAAGCTGGCCAACGACACGCGCGCGGCGACGGAGCGTGCGACGGCCATGATCGGCGCGCAGCGCGCCAGCAATGACGGCTAGTAAGATGATGGCGAGTAGAACGAGATGATGAGGCCCGGTGATAGCAGGCGCTCCCACGAGGCGATCCGCGCCGCTGCCTCCGCACTTCGTGACTGCGTCAGGGCTGGACCTCCGCTTACCGACCTCGGCCGGCTACGAATGAACCTGGCCAATAAGGTACGGGAGCATCTGCCTACACAGCAGGGCTGGAACAAGGAGGCTCGAGGCTATTTCGCCGATCAGATGCCGACTTACGAGCGGCTCATGGAAGAGGATCGCGAGCTTCGGCTACGCTACTCCGACCACATACGGCGTTGGAGCAGCAACGCGATCGCTTCGGACGTCCCGACCTATGCTGCGGACGTCGCAGCGCTGGTCGACCGCCTCGACCGGTACCTGCGCTCGCTCGAGCACGAGCTATACAAGCCGATGTTCGAGGCAGGGATCGAGGCGTGATTGGTGGTCAGTTGCCCCGGTAGGTGGAGTAGCCGTAGGGGCTGACCACGACGGGGACATGGTAGTGCGCGGCAGGGTCGATGACGCGGAACACGAGCTCGATCTTGGGGAAGAATGGCGCCGCTTTCCGTGCGGGTAGCCCGACATGTCGAACTGCAGCTTGTAGATGCCCGGCGCGAACCGCGACGGCTACCCACCCGACGCCGATCTCTCGGTCGAAATCGGGCAAACCTGTAGTCCTGCATGACGATCTGGCATCTTGCATCACCGCGAGCAGCTATCGAAACCGGCCTCGATCACCTATCGTTCCTCAAGGCAGGGTCGTTGGTCCTGCGAAACCGATGGTGGGGGTGCCGTTGCGACCTGTGTCAGCTGCGATCTGTGTTCCGGTCCGCAACGAGGAGACTACGTTACCGAAGTTGCTGGAGGCGATCGGGCGACTGGACCTGGGCGACGTCGAGGCTGCCGTGTTCTTCCTCCTCGATAATTGCTCGGATGCGAGCGAGCAGGTGATACGCGAGCATGCTGGTCGCATGGCCCTTCCTTTCACGGTGGCTCAGGGAGACCCGTCCCCTGATGCCAATGCCGGTCGTGCACGCCGGGCCGCCATCGCCCTCGGCCTGCATCATGCGACGAGCACGCCCCACGGTATTCTCCTGACGACCGACGCTG
>JAESGL010000178.1_pt1 | contig 68206 bp, 66 predicted proteins | sample 9269711 | NCBI WGS metagenome assembly JAESGL01 (sample SAMN14515918, study PRJNA621676) | algae metagenome | isolation source: Kastovskya adunca ATA6-11-RM4 and co-occurring heterotrophs from soil and... | place: Chile: Atacama Desert | collected 2011-06-27 | reverse complement strand
TCCCGCCATCCGGGAGGTGAAGCCGTGAGCGAGATGAGCATGATCGAACGTGTCGCCAAAGCCATCTACGAAGAGGACGACCCGTGGCATAAGGCATGGCCGTGGCCCAACCTGAACGAAAGCCAGGGGTCGCCAGAGCCATATCGACGGATCGCCGCCGCAGCCATCAAGACCATGCGCGAGCCGACCGAGTCGATGACATGCGCCGGGTTTGACGCTGCCATGGGAGAGATCAGCGACGATTTCGACCGGATAGAAGTTCAGTCAAGCATCGGGCGCACCGTTTGGCATAGGATGATCGACGCCGCTCTTGTGGGGGAGGGGTGAACCATGGCGAGCCAGGCGCTAAAATTCCCGAAGTCTCCCGAGATCAAGCGCCTGATCAAGGCTGCCCGTGACGCTGGGATGCAGATCGGCTCTATCGACATTCGCCCTGACGGGGTGACAATCTATCCGCCAGCGAAGGAACAGGGCCAGTCTCCATATGACATCTGGAAAGCGCAAAACCAAAGTTGAGACTGGCCTTCATGTCGTGCGCAAGTTGCGCGACGGCAAGCCAGCGCTTTTCTACGTATATGCCTATCGCGGCGGCCCGCAGATCCATAGCTGCGAAGGCGAGCGCCCGACCATCACGCCAGAAATCCTAGACGCCGCCGCCGACGCGCGCAGGCACAGGACGGCAACCGCTTCCGACAATCTGGACCGCATCATCACGGCATATCTCGCCAGCCCTGAATATAAGGGGCTGGGGGATCGGACAAAGTCGGACTACCGAATCGAGTTGAAGAAGATCGGCCCTCGCTTCGGCAAGGTTCCATATCCCGTCTGGAACGACCAGCGGATGCGCGCCGATGTCATGTCCTGGCGATCCGAAATGGCAGACAAGCCGCGCACCGCTGACAAGGCAGTCGTGATGCTCGCGACGCTGCTGGGCTGGGCAGTCACCGAAGGGCTTATAGAGCGCAACGTCGCCGCCGGCATCCCCATGCTCTACAGGTCGAACCGTGCCGCGATCATCTGGACCGAAGCTGATTGGCAGGCAATCGAGCCGCATTGCTCTAAGGAACTTTGGCAGGGCCTGCGCTTCGCCGCGTTGACCGGGATGCGGCTTGGCGATCTGGTCAAGGTGTCGGTCGAGCATGTCGGGCCGAGCGCGATCGTGTTCATCACGTCCAAGCGTGACCGCCGCGTGGTCGTCCCGATTTTCGATGAGCTGCGCGCGCTACTGAAAGAGATTGGTCGGGAAGCAGGCGCCATCCTGCAGAACAGCCGCGGCAAGGCTTGGACCGAAAGCGGATTCGGCGGCGTCTTCCAGAAGGCCAAGAACAAGGCACCAGGCTTTGATATCTCGCTGCGGATCCACGATCTGCGCGGCACCTATGCGACATGGCTGGCGAGGCGCGGACTGACCGATCAGGAGATCGGCCGCATCGTTGCGTGGTCAGAGCAGCAGGTTGCGGAGATCAGGCGCCGCTATGTTGATGAGGAGCATGTCGTGGCTTCGCTGGTCGAGCGCCTGAATAGCAAAAATAACGCTTCCTAGAGACGTGATATAACGCTATATGTGGCGTTATGAAGTATGAGCATCTGTTGACCATTCAGGACCGCGCGGATTTGGCTGAGGCGGATCGCCTGATGGTGGAGGGGCGCAAGCTTCGGGCGCGCGTTTTTGGCCGCCTGAGAGGAAGGGCCTACAGGAGTTCAAAAGCCGATAAGGTGTAAACCGGCTGTAAACTCGCCGGGACAGTTGCCGCTAAGTGCTTGGAAATGGTAGCGGAGGAGGGACTTGAACCCCCGACACGCGGATTATGATTCCGCTGCTCTAACCAGCTGAGCTACTCCGCCCCATGGGCTTCGCAGGGGGTGTTTCCCTGCGGTGAGGCGGCGCTATACGCAGGGGATGGACGGTGGTCAACGGGGCGATTGCAAAAATCTGCATTCTTTTTTGAGCGCCCCGCCAGAGCCCCCGTCGCGCGCTGGTTTGCGCGCGTAGAAACGATCGGCGCGACCTATTTCCGCAATCCTGACATCGCCGAAGGAACGCTTTTTCCGCTCCGCCATTTTTGTCTTGCAATCGCAACGATGCGGCGCACTATTGTTGCAATGCACAACCGGCCGAGGGCCGAGGGAGGAACGACAACTTGCCCTTCCATGAAATGTTTGAGCCTGATGGTTCGCTGCGCCCCTGTTACGACGAAGTGCAGAAATGGGTGGAGCGGACAGGCATAGCCGGGCTCAATCGTCGCATGGATGAGGCGGAAGCGATCTTCCGGCGCATCGGTATCACCTTCGCCGTCTATGGCGAGGGCGGCGACCCGGAACGGTTGATCCCCTTCGACCTGCTGCCCCGTATCTTCACCGCGAATGAATGGCGCATCCTCGACAAGGGCATCCGCCAGCGCGCCCGCGCCCTCAATGCCTTCCTGCACGACGTCTATCATCGTGGCGAAATCGTGAAGGCGGGTATCATGCCGGCCGACATCATCTATCGCAACAGCGCCTATCTGGCCGAAATGGCCGACTTCACCCCGCCGGGGAAAGTCTACAGCCATATCGTCGGCATCGATATCGTGCGCACCGGGCCGGGCAGTTTCGAGGTGCTGGAGGATAATTGCCGCACCCCCTCGGGCGTCTCCTACATGCTCGAAAATCGCGAGATCATGACGCGCATGTTCCCCGAGCTGTTCGCGCAGGGCATGGTCGCGCCGGTCGACGATTATCCCGCCGAACTGCTCAAGAGCCTGAAGGAAGTCGCGCCGCCCGCCTGCAAGGGCGATCCGGTGGTGGTGGTGCTGACGCCCGGCTCGCTCAACAGCGCCTATTATGAGCATAGCTTCCTCGCCGACCTGATGGGCGTTGAACTGGTCGAGCCGGCCGATCTGTTCGTCGACAATGACCGGGTCTGGATGAAGACGACGCTCGGGCCCAAGGCGGTCGATGTCATCTATCGCCGTATCGACGACGAATATATCGACCCGCTGGTCTTCCGCCCCGACAGCCTGCTGGGCGTCCCCGGCATCTTCAGCGTCTATCGCAATGGCGGTGTGACGCTGGCGTCGGCGCCCGGATCGGGCATCGCCGACGACAAGGCGGTCTACATCTATGTGCCCGAGATGATCCGCTTCTATCTGGGTGAGGAGCCGATCCTCGACAATATCCAGACCTGGCAATGCTCCAAGCCCGACGAAATGGCCTATGTGCTGGAGCATCTGCACGAACTGGTGGCCAAGGAAGTCCATGGTTCGGGCGGCTATGGCATGCTGATCGGCCCCAAGGCGAGCAAGGCGGAGGTCGAGGCCTATGCCGAGCGGATCAAGGCCAATCCCGGCGAGTTCATCGCCCAGCCGACGCTGGACCTGTCGACCGTGCCGACGCTCGGTCCGGCCAGCGTGGTCGGCCGTCATGCCGATTTCCGTCCCTATTGCCTGGTGGGCAAGCAGTTGCGGCTGGTCCCCGGTGGCCTCACCCGCGTGGCGCTGACCGAAGGGTCGCTGGTGGTCAATTCCAGCCAGGGCGGCGGTGTCAAGGATACCTGGGTGTTGCAGGATTGATGGGCGCGGCCGCTTCTCTCCCTTCGATTTCCCCTGATGATGCAGGGCCGGGCGCAACGACGCCGGCCCCCACGGTGAAAAGAGCCAAGACATGCTGAGCCGGACCGCCGAAAATCTCTTCTGGATGGCGCGCTATATGGAGCGCGCCGAAGCCACCGCCCGGCTGCTGTCGATGGGGCAGCGCATGGCGATCCTGCCGGGCGCGCATCATCGCGACGAATGGCGATCGGTCGTGCGCGCGACTGGGGCCGGGCATCAGTTCCCGGACGGCGTGCCGGTGACGGAAAGCGATGTCGTGTCCTTCCTGATGCTGGACGCCGACAATCCCAGCTCGATCCGTTCCTGCTTGCTCAAGGCTCGCGCCAATGCCAAGTCGGCGCGTACCATGCTGACCCAGGACATGTGGGAGGCGCTCAACGACGGCTGGCGCAAGCTCGACAGCTATGACGTGGCCGAGGCCAAGGCGCAACTGCCCGCGTTGATCGACTGGGTGAAGACCCGTGTCATGACCTTCCGCGGCGCGGCCCATTCGGGCCAGTTGCGCAATGAAGGCCATGACTTCCTGCGCTGCGGATCGGCGCTCGAACGGGCGCAGATGACGCTGCGGCTGCTCGACGTGAAATATTATGTGCTGCTGCCCGAGACCGAGGTGATCGGCGGCAATCGCGACCATTATCAATGGACGTCCGTGCTCTATGCCCTGTCGGGCGCGCGCGCCTATCATCATGTCTATGGCGGCACGTACACGCCCTGGCAGATCACCGACTTCCTGATGCTCAACCGGCTGTTTCCGCGCAGCGTCGCCTATTGCTGCGATCAGCTCGCCTATCGCCTCAACCGGCTGGCCGGTTGGCACAATGCCCGCGGTACCTGTCATGACACGGTGAAGCAGCTGGTGAGCGAACTGGAGGAACTGGACGCCGGCGAGATTTTCCGCCGTGGCCTGCATGAAACGGTGCAGTATAGCCTGATGATGAGCAACCGGCTCGGCGTCGAAATCGCCGAAACCTATCATTTCGGCTGAAGGGGGAGGGGAAGCGCGCCATGAAATTGCTCGTCCGTCACCAGACCGTCTATGGCTATCCCGCCTCGGCCGGCCGCGTCGCCATGCGGCTGAAGCTGGTGCCGGTCGATACGCCGGGCCAGAAGGTCCATGACTGGCAGGTCAGCATCAATGGCGAGGCGCTGACCAATTTTCGTCCCAATAGCTATGGCGAGATGGAGGCTGTGTGGGTCCGCCATGACAGCCTGAACGAGGCGGTGATCGTTGCCGAGGGGCTGGTCGAGACGCGCGAGACCCATGGCATTGGCGGCCTGCCGCAATGCCGGGTCGATGCCCGCTATTTCCTGCGCGACACGGCGCTGACCAGGGCGTCCGATGCGATCCGCGCCATGGTCGCCGCTCTTCCCGAGGGCGACGGGCCGCTGGCGCAGCTCCATGCCCTGTCGGCCGCGATCAGCGATGCCGTTCAGTATCGGCCGGGCGTGACCGGCGCCGACACGACCGCGGCGCAGGCCTTCGCGCTGGGCGCTGGCGTGTGCCAGGATCATGCCCAGATATTCCTTGCCGGTGCGCGCCTGCTGGGCGTCCCGGCCCGCTATGTCTCGGGCTATCTGCTCGCGGCCGAGGGTGATCTGCTGCACGAAACCCATGGCTGGGCCGAAGCGCTGGTGCCGGGGCTGGGCTGGGTCGGATTCGATCCGTCCAACCGCGTCTGCGTCACCGAACGCTATCTGCGCCTGGCCAGTGGCCTGGATGCCGACGAAGCTGCCCCGATACGGGGCTCCGTTACGGTCGCGGGCGATATCAGCATTGACGCCGATGTCCGGATCGCGCAGGCGGAAGACGGAGTCGAGGAACGGCAATTGCAACGCCAGCAACAGCAGAGCACGCCCACGCCACGCTCCTAGGGTAGAGATAAGCAGGACTTCGGGGCGATGACCTATTGTGTGGCGGTACGCGTGGACCAGGGGCTGGTCATGCTGTCGGACACCCGGACCAATGCGGGCATGGACAATATTGCCCGCTTCCGGAAAAGCTTCACCTATCATGTCGAGGGTGAGCGGGCGATCACCTTGCTCTGTTCGGGCAATCTGTCGATCACCCAGGGGGTGAAGACGATGCTGTCGCGCGCGATCCGCGAGGCGGAGAGCGACCCGGAGGTCGAAACCATCCTCAATTGCGACACGATGCACCGCGCGGCGCAACTGGTGGGTGACGCAATGCGCACCATGCAGGGCCGCTATCGCGAGAGCATCGCCATGGACGGATCGGCCGCCAGCGCCTCGATCATGATCGCGGGCCAGCGCAAGGGCGGCAAGCCGCGCCTCTATCTCATCTATTCGGCCGGCAATTTCATCGAGGCGACCGAGGACACGCCCTTCTTCCAGATCGGCGAGCATAAATATGGCAAGCCGATCCTCGACCGCATCATCCAGCGCGAGACGAGCCTGGAGGACGCGACCAAGGCGGTGCTGGTGTCGATGGATTCGACCCTGCGCTCCAACCTGTCGGTCGGCATGCCGCTCGACCTCACCGTGATCGAGACCGACACGTTCGACTTCCGCGTCCGCACCCGGATCGAGGCGGATAATGAGGAATTTGCGATGATCTCGCAGGGCTGGTCCGCCGCCCTGCGCAAGGGGTTCGAGGATCTGCCCAACGTCCTAGATTAAGGGGAGGGGGCTAACCCGCCACCTCCAGCAACATGGTCGCGACCGCTTCCGGCTCGGTGATCATCAGGTCATGGCCGGTATCGATCTCGAAATTGCGATGGCCTTCCAGCTGGCGGGCGCGGGCCTCCTCCGGGCTGTTCTGCAACGCATGGGTGCAATTGATATTGGTGCGCGGCAGGCGAAACGCCGCATCGCCATTTTCCAGACGTAGCGGCTGACCGAAGCATTTCCACGGATGCGGCGTCAGCCGCGCCTCGGTCCAGGCGACGTCTGCCGGGTCAGTGATGCCGAAGAAGCCCGCCATGCCGGGGAAGGGCCACATCACCAGTTCGATCCCGTCGACGGTGCGGCCCATGGCACGGATCGGCTCCATCTGCACCGGTGCCACTATTTCCAGCGATTCCCCGTCCCTGGGATGGGCGGCATCCAGATAGACCAATTCGCGGATGCGCTCGGCCGCGCGATCGGCGACGCCGGTGATCACCATCCCGCCATAGCTGTGCCCGACCAGGATGACATCCTCCAGCCCCTCGAACGTCATCAGCGCCACCACATCCTGGATATGCGTGTCGAGATCGATGTCGGCGTTGAGCAGATGGGCGCGCTCGCCAAGGCCTGTCAGCGTCGGGCAATGGACCTCATGCCCCGCCGCGCGCAGCCGCCGGGCGACCTGCTGATAGCACCAGCCGCCATGTCCCCCGCCATGCACCAGCACGAATGTCGCCATGCTCCGTCTCTCCCATTATCTATCGATCCGTCATTTGTGATATATTGTGGATCATAAGGCAACGCGGCTTGTGCAACGCCGCGGCGATGCTGCGGCTCTGCCTTGGGCGTCCCAAAGCAAATCTCCTGCCCAACTCCTGCTTGCGCGGGGGCTGGCAGGGCCTATCTCTGGCGGCCACACGAATCGCAGCTGGAATTATCGATGACCGCCACCCACTCCACCCGCATGCTCATTCTCGGTTCCGGCCCGGCCGGCCTGTCCGCCGCCATCTATGGCGCGCGCGCGGGCCTGGCGCCGATCGTCGTGCAGGGCATGCAGCCGGGCGGCCAGCTGACCATCACCACCGACGTCGAAAATTATCCGGGCTTCAAGGATGTGATCCAGGGCCCCTGGCTGATGGAACAGATGCAGGCCCAGGCCGAACATGTCGGCGCGCAGATGATGTATGACCAGATTGTCGACGTCGACCTGTCTGAACGTCCCTTCAAGCTGAAGGGCGACAGCGGCACCCTCTATGTCGCCGACACGCTGGTCATCTGCACCGGTGCCCAGGCCAAGTGGCTGGGCGTCGAGGGCGAGGAGCATCTGCAGGGCAAGGGCGTCAGCGCCTGCGCCACTTGCGACGGCTTCTTCTATCGCGGCAAGAAGGTCGTGGTCATCGGCGGCGGCAACACCGCGGTCGAGGAGGCGCTCTACCTCACCAACCACAGCCATGACGTGACCCTGATCCACCGCCGCGACTCGCTGCGCGCAGAAAAGATCCTGCAGCAGCGCCTGCACGCCCATCCCAACATCAAGGTGCTGTGGAACAAGGCGGTCGACAAGTTCGTCGGCGGCGGCACGCCCGAAGGTCTGGTCGGCGTCGACCTGATCGACACCGTCACCGGCGAGAAGTCGCACGTGCCGACCGATGGCGGCTTCGTCGCGATCGGCCACCACCCCGCGACCGAATTGTTCGACGGCAAGCTGCCGCTCGATGAAGGCTATATTGTGGTAGAGAAGGGCACGACCCACACCGCCATTCCGGGCGTCTTCGCGGCCGGCGACGTGACCGACAAGATCTATCGCCAGGCAGTGACCGCAGCCGGCATGGGCTGCATGGCCGCCCTCGACGTCGAACGCTTCCTCGCCGAAGCCGACTTCGAGCAGCTGGTCGACGCGTAAGAGCCTGTTTGAAAAATCGCGAAAGGGCGATTTTTCAGTACGATTCCGGCCCGCTCCCCCGCCCAACCACCCGACAGGATGACACTGGGGCGGGCGGTTGGGCGGGGGAGCGGGCTGGAACCGGCTTCCTCAAACGGACTCTAAAAAAAAGGGCTGGGCCGGAAACGGCTCAGCCCGAACTTTTTTGGGAAAGGCGGCTTTCAGCCCAGCTTGGCGCGCAGGAAGGCGACCAGCGTGCCGAAGGTCTCGAACGTGTCGCCGTCGATATCCTCATCCTCGATCAGGATGTCGAAGCGATCTTCCATTTCGGTGAGCAGGCCGGCAACGGCCATCGAGTCCAACTCGGGCAGGGCGCCGAACAGCGGCGTGTGGGCGTCGAACGCATCGGCCCGCTCCTGCGACAGGCTCAGCACGTCGCGCAGAAGCGCCCGCACCAGGGTTTCGATATCGTCTGTCCGGTCGACCGGCTGAGTGGATTGCGCCCGCATGATGGCGGCTATCTAATGGCTCGCCGCCTATCCGACAAGCGCGGAAATGCAGGTGCGCGCGGCGGGAATCCAGCTGGATGCGCGGCGCGGATTGAACAGGTCGATCTGGTAGAGGGGAATGCGCTCGTCCATCCATTCGCGCTTATAGTCATTGTCACCGGTGCCATAATCGATCGTTGCGACCCGATCCTGGTCGATGGCATGGGCGAACATCGCATGGCTCAGCAAGGTGCCGGGCGATCCTTCGTCCTGGGTGCTGTCATGGGCGAGCTTGTGGATCAGCGCCGTGCCATGTTCCACCGTCCATAATTGGGTCGCCACGGCGCGGCCGTCCAGTCGGGCAAAGCCCAGCCGCAAGGTGCCGGCATCGCTTTCCCGCTGCGCCAGGACGCGCAGGAAGTTGAGGCCAGGCTCGGGTGCCTTCCAGCTATGCGCCTGCACATCGACATAATCCTGCCACAGCGTATCGGTCAGCTTGTTGTGGATGCTGAGGTCGTAACGCTCCTGCCGGGCCTTGCGCCGCACCTGGTTGCGCAACCGGCCGGGGCGCTGCGCCCAATAGCTAGAGAAATCCCGGCCATCGACATGCAGCAGATATCGGCCGCCCATCGGCCGCTGCACCGCGAACCAGCCGGCGCGGCGAAAGGCGCCGATCAGCGAGCCGGGCAGGGCAAGGGGATAGAGGTTGATCTGTGCCTGTTCGCGCAGCAGATGGCGGGCGATATTTTCCAGCAGCCGGGCCTGTTGACGCGCGTCCGGCGCCCCCAGGAAAATCGGGCTCCAGGCGAAACTATACCAATTGGCAAGGGCAGTTAGGCGACGAGCCGAGGGCGCGAGAAGGAACAACCAGGCCTCGCAGGCGTCCTCTGTCTGTTGGAACACCCTGAGCGGGGTGTCGCCAAGGCAAAGGGGGTGCAATGTTTCAAACCAGTCCAGCCGGTCGAACAGGCTGTCGATATGGGCGCGGTCCATCCGGCCGCCGATCGCCGACCGCACTTCCGACAGCGTCCGATATTCCCTTGGGACCAGCAACCTATTATCTCCCGGCACCTTAGCTGCCCTTAGGACCTAATTCTGGACATGACGTTAAGCGACCCCCTGTTGGCTTCCAAGGCGCCAATCGACGATGCCGATGTGCAGCCGATAGACCATCTGCTGCTGCGTGGCGATCCGGAACGGCCGGCGCTCGCGGGGCGGTCGGGCGCGCAGGACTATGCCGAACTGGAACAGGCGCTTGGTCGTCTCGCCGGATGGCTGGCGGGCTTTGGCCTTGCGCCCGGCGCGCGGGTGGCGAGCTGGGTGGCCAAGGGGCCGGTCGCGGCGCTGATGCCGCTCGCCGCGCCGCGCGCGGGGCTTGTCCATGTCCCCATCAATCCGCTGCTCAAACATGCGCAGGTCGCCCATATCCTGGCCGATAGCGGCGCGGCGCTGCTGATCGGCACGGCCAGCCGCCTGTCGACGCTGGCATCCGGCGATATTCCGGCTGGCTGTCATCTCCATCGTGAGGATGATGCGGCCGCGGGGATGAGCGGCGGCGCGGCATTGCCGCCGTCCGATGCCGCGTCCGATGCTCTGGCCGCCATCCTCTATACCAGCGGATCGACCGGCCGGCCCAAGGGGGTGATGCTCAGCCACGCCAATCTCTGGCTCGGCGCGGTGTCGGTGGCCCATTATCTGGGGCTGGCGCCGGAGGACCGGACGCTGTGCGTGCTGCCCTTCAGCTTCGACTATGGCCAGAACCAGCTGCTTTCCACCTGGTATGCGGGCGGCTGCGCCTATCCGCTCGACTATCTGACCCCGCGCGACGTGGTGAAGGCAGTCGATCGCTGGGACATCACCACCCTGGCCGGGGTGCCGCCGCTCTGGGTGCAACTCACCGAACTGGACTGGTCGGCGGAGATCGCGACCAAGCTCCGGCGCCTGACCAATAGCGGCGGGGCACTGACCCGGCCGCTGGTCGCGCGGTTGCGCGCGCTGTTCCCGCAGGCCGATCTCTATCCCATGTATGGCCTGACGGAAGCCTTTCGCTCCACCTATCTGTCGCCCGCGCTGGTCGACAGTCACCCGGATTCGATGGGGTCGGCCATTCCCTTTGCCGAGATATTGGTGGTCCGTCCCGACGGCACGCTGGCCGACGATGACGAGCCGGGCGAACTGGTCCATGCCGGCCCGCTGGTGGCACAGGGCTATTGGCAGGATGCGGCGCGCACCGCCGAGCGCTTCAAGCCCGCCCCGGCCGCCGCGCGCCACGGCGGCACCGCCGTATGGTCCGGCGACACCGTCCGCCGCGACGCGGATGGCCTGCTCTATTTCGTCGGCCGCGACGATGCGATGATCAAGTCGGCCGGCAATCGCATCAGCCCGACCGAGATCGAGGAGGCGGCGGTCGCCGTTCCCGGCGTAGCGGAGGCTGTTGCCCTCGGTGTCAAGGATGAGCGGCTGGGACAGGCGGTGCTGCTGCTGCTGCGCGCTGCCGATCCCGATATATCCGCGGCTGTTGCCGCCCACCTGAAGGCCGAACTGCCCAATTTCATGCAGCCGCGCGAGACGCTAGTGCTTGCACAGTTCCCGCGTAACCCCAATGGCAAGATCGATCGAGTCGCGCTGGCCAAGGAGTATGCGTCATGAAGCCCATGGGCCCCATTCCCGCCTGGTTCGCCGAGGAAGAAGGCATGCTGCTGATCGGCGGCTGTGGCGCTGCGAGCCTGGTCGACGAAGCGGGCGACACGCCGCTGTTCGTCTATGACATGGGGATCATCGAGGCGCAGGTCCGCCGCTTCCGCGAGGCGATCCCCAAACGGATCGATCTTCATTATGCGATCAAGGCCAATCCCTATGCGCCGCTGCTGGCGCGCATGGCGGGGCTGGTCGACGGGTTCGACATCGCATCGGGCGGGGAACTGGCGATGGCGTTGGAGGCCGGCATGGGCCCGGCACGGATCAGCTTTGCCGGACCGGGCAAGCGCAATGACGAACTGGAAGCCGCCATCCATGCCGGCATCACCATCAACCTGGAGTCCGAGGGGGAGGGCGCGCGCGCGCTGACCGTGGCGGAGCGCCTGGGGAAGGTGCCGCGCCTCGCCGTGCGGGTGAACCCGGATTTCGATCTCAAAGGGTCCGGCATGCGCATGGGCGGCGGCGCCAAGCCCTTCGGCGTCGATGCCGATCGCGCGGCCGCGCTGGCGCGTGCGATGATCGATGGTGGCGCGGACTGGCGCGGCTGGCATATCTTCGCCGGCAGCCAGGCGCTCGACCCGATGGCGATCATCGAGACCCAGGCGGCGACCATCGATCTGGCCGCGCGCCTGTCCGATGCCGTCGGCGCTGCGCCGCCGCTCGTCAATCTGGGCGGCGGTTTCGGCATTCCCTATTTCCCCGGTGACGAGCGGCTGGATATCCGGCCGATCGGCGTCGCGCTCGACACCGCGCTCAACGCGCTGCCCGATATCCTGACCGACAGCGCATTCGCGATCGAACTGGGCCGCTGGCTGGTGGGGGAGGCTGGCATCTATCTGACCCGTGTGGTCGACGTGAAGCAGAGCCAAGGTGAAACCTTCGTCGTCGTCGATGGCGGCCTGCATCATCAACTGGCCGCCAGCGGCAATTTCGGCACGGTCGTGCGGCGCAACTATCCGATCGCGGTAGCCAACCGCTTCGGGCGCGAGCCGACCAGCCAGCCGGTCAATGTCGTGGGTTGCCTCTGCACGCCGATCGACCGGCTGGGCGAAAAGGTCGCGCTGCCGCCAGTCGATGTCGGCGATTTCATCGCGATCTTCCTTGCCGGTGCCTATGGCGCGTCGGCAAGTCCCGCGGCCTTTCTTGGCCACCCAAGTCCTCGCGAACTATTACTTGGCTGATTTATGTCCGACAGCAGGCCTAACCCTATCTTTACCCTTTTCCGGCATGACGAGGATGAAGCCATGGGCCTGCACGCGATCATTTTTTCCGATCGCGCGTCGGCTATGATGGTATGAAGGGGTGAATTTTATGCGTTTCCAGCGGATTTCCAGGCTCCTGATCGGTGCATCGCTGCCTGCGGTAGCTCTGTCGGGCTGCGCTTCGACCAGCTCCGCGCCGCAGCTTCCCCCCGCATCCTTCGTCGCGACCCAGGAAGGGCCGGGCGAGGAATATATCATCGGTCCGCTCGATAACCTGACCATCTTCGTCTGGCGCAACCCGGAACTGGGCGCCAAGGTGCAGGTGCGTCCCGATGGCCGCATCACCACGCCGCTGATCACCGACATGCCGGCCGTCGGCAAGACGCCCAAGATGCTGTCGGACGACATCAAGCTGGCGCTGTCGCAATATATCGAAAATCCGCTGGTATCGGTGATCGTCGACAATTTCTCCGGCACCTACAGCCAGCAGGTGCGGATCGTCGGCGCGACCGAAAAGCCGGCCTCCATCCCCTATCGCGCGAACATGACGCTGCTTGACGCCATGATCTCGGTCGGCGGGCTCAGCGAATATGCGTCCGGAAACCGCGCCCGGCTGGTCCGCTTCGACAAGGCGAGCGGCAAGCAGAAGGAATATCAGGTCCGCATCGGCGACCTGCTCAAGAAGGGCGACACCAAGGCCAATGTCATGCTGGCGCCCGGCGACGTCATCATCATTCCGGAAAGCATGTTCTGATCATGGCGGGTCTGTACGACGAGCTGCTGGTCCTCCTCCACGGCATATGGAGCCGGCGCTGGATCGCGCTGGCCGTGGCCTGGGGCGTGTGCATGCTTGGGTGGCTGGGCGTGTCGCTCATCCCCAATGGCTATGAATCCAAGGCGCGGGTCTATGTGAACACCCAGTCGCTGCTGGAGGACAAGATCGGCATCACCCAGGTCCAGTCCCAGCAGGATCTCGACCGGCTTCGCCAGACGCTGCTGAGCGCGGAAAATCTGGAAAAGGTCGTGCGCGGCACCGACCTTGCCCAGACCATTTCCGGGCCGCGCGACGTGGCGGGCAAGATCACCACCTTGCGCGAACATATCACCGTGCTGGCCCAGGCGGACCCCAGCATGATCGACATCAGCGCGACCTCGGCCGACAGCGGCCTGTCGGATGGCGCCAATGCCCGCATCGCCCAGCAGGTGGTGCAGAAGCTGATCGACATCTTTCAGGAAGAAAATCTGACCGGCGGTCGCACCGAGACCCGCCAGAGCCTGGCCTTCCTCGACCAGCAGATCGCCGGTCGCGGCAAGCAACTCGAAGCGGCCGACAAGCGGCGCGTTGAATTTGCCCAGCGCTATGCCGGCGTGCTGCCGGGCGCCGGCACGATCAGCCAGCGCATGGATGCCGCCCGTCTGGAGATCAACAATATCGATGCCCAGCTGGTGCAGGCGCAAAGCGCGCTCAGCGCGATGAACGGCCAACTCGCCGGCACCCCGGCGACGCTGCCGGGCGTGGCGGTCGGTGGCGGTGCATCCCCGCTGGCCCAGGCCCAGGCCGAACTCGCCGGCATGCGCGCACGCGGCTGGACCGCCAGCCATCCCGACGTGATCGCCGCCCAGCGGCAGGTCGACAATCTGCGTCGCCAGGGCGGCGCCAGTGGCGCGGCCGCTGCCGGCACGCCCAATCCCGCCTATCTGTCGATCAAGTCGATGCAGGCCGAACGGGCCGCCACCGTGCAGGCGCTGTCGACCCGCAAGGCGCAGCTTCAGGCCGATCTCAACACCATGACCGCGCATCAGATCGATGAGCCGGGCGTGGCGTCCGAACAGGAAAAGCTGGATCGCGATTATGCCGCGCTCCAGACCCAATATGACAAACTGCTCGCCGACCGCGAGGAAATCCGCCTGCGTGGTGACGTGAAGACCGAAACCGGCGCGGTGCAGTTCAGCGTGCTTCAGCCCGCCAGCCTGCCGACGGCGCCCGCTGCACCCAACCGGCCGCTGCTGCTGCTGGGCGTGCTGATCCTCGGCATCGGCGCCGGCATTGGCGTCGCTTTCGCGATCGGCCAGCTCAAGGGCACCTTCCCGACGGCCGCCCGTCTGGAACGGGCCGTGGGCATTCCGGTCGCCGGGTCGATCGCCCAGGTCGCCAGCACGACCCAGGTCGCTCTCGACAAGCAGCGGATGAAATGGTTTGCGGGCGCCAGCGGCGGCCTGGCTGCCCTGTGTCTGTTGTTGATCGCCGTCGAATTCATCCAGCGCGGTACGGCGTGAAGGAGCCTGATCCCATGAACCAGCATAGCCCCATCAAGGGCCGCGGCTCGCTGATCGAACGCGCCACCGAGATTTTCGATTTCCAGGCGGCCCTGCGTGGACGCGCGGCCCCGGCCGTTGACGTGCCGGCCGATGCGCCGCCGCCGCCGCCGATGTTCGATCCCGCGCCGCAGGTGACGACCCCGGTCGAGTCCGGCGAAGCGCCGATCTTCCGTGCGCAGGCCTGGACCAGCCCGGCCCAGCCGGTCGATCGCGACCGGCTGACCGAAGCCGGCTTCCTGGTGCCCGGCGCGCCGGTCACCGCGATGAGCGAGGAGTTCCGCCTGCTCAAGCGTGGGCTGCTGACCCATCTTCAGGACAATCCGCGCGGCAACCGCATCCTCCTCTGTTCGCCCCATAGCGGCGAGGGGAAGACCTTCTGCGCGATCAATCTGGCGCTCAGTCTGGCGGCCGAGCAGGATCGCGAGATTTTGCTGGTCGATGCCGATTTCGGCAATCCGGGCATCCCCGAAACGCTGGGCCTGCAGGCCGGGCCGGGGCTGATGGATGCGCTCGCCGATCCGCTGGTCGCGATCGAGGATTGCGTGCTGCGCACCGACATTCCCTCGCTGTCCGTCCTGCCGGCGGGCCAGCGCAGTCATGCCGACACCGAATATCTCGCCTCGGCGCGGACCGAGATGCTGCTGCAACGGCTGACCGAGGGGCGGCCCGACCGCATCATCGTGTTCGATTCCCCGCCCTTGCTCGCGGCCTCGCCCGCCGCCGTGCTGGCCAGCCATGTCGCGGTCGCGCTGCTGGTTGTGCGCGCCGACAAGACATCGGAAAGCGCGCTGCGGGAGGCGGCCGCGCTGCTCAAGGGCGGGGCGCAGGTCCAGTTGCTGCTCAACGCCGTCCGCTATACCGGCGGCGCTCGTCGCTTCGGTTCCTATTATGGCAAGGGCGAGGCGGGATGACCGCGCTCGCCCTGATCGCCGGCACCTCGCTGCTGGTGCTTGCCAGTGTCAGCGCCCCGGCGCTGGCGCAAGGCACGCCCGTGTCGACCAAGAAGGTCGATGTCACGCCTTATCTGGGCATCGATCAGGTGGTGATGGTGCCGCTCAAGGGCGACGGCGACGTCGTGACCTATACCAATCTCACCGCTGGCGTGACGGTGGAAGTCCAGACCCGCCGGCTCAATGCCGCCGCGGACGTGCAATATATGCACAGTTTCGGCTGGGGCCACGCGACCGATTCCGACGTGCTGAGCGGCATCGCCAACGCCGGCTACAAGCTGACCCCCGAACTCACCCTGCAGGCCGGCGGCATCGCCTCGCGCGTGCGGACCGACGGCTATTCGGGTGCGGCGGCGATCGACAACCGTTTTACCAGCCAGATCTGGGGCGGCTATATCGGGCCCAGCTACGCCACGAAGGTTGGCGATCTCGACATCAAGGCTTCCTATCGGCTGGGCTATGCCCGCGTCGATGACGATGTCGATGTGAATGTCCCCGGCGCCGCGATCGCCAATGGCTCCTTCGCGCAAAGCTGGTCGCATGACCTGAATGGCTCCGTCGGCTTCGCGCCGGGCACCATATTGCCGGTCGGCCTGACCGCCAGTGCCGGCTATAGCCGCGAGGATGCCAGCCAGCTCGACCAGCGGTTCGAGGATGTCTGGGGCCGGGTCGATGCGATCATGCCGGTCTCGCCCACGGTCGCGCTGCTCGGTGGCATCGGCTATGAGGATATCGAGATCAGCCAGCGCGCGCCCTTGCTGGACGAGGATGGCGTGCCGATCATCCGCAATGGCCGCTATGTCACCGACAAGAGTTCGCCGCGCGAACTTTATTATGATTTCGGCGACCTGATCTGGGATGTGGGCGTGCTGTGGCGGCCCAATCGCCGTACCTCGCTCAAGGCAACGGTGGGCGAACGCTATGGCGGCATGTCCTATCAGGGCCAGTTCACCTGGCAGGGCCGCAACAGCAGCATCGGCATCGCCGTGTTCGACGGCATCGAAAGCTTCGGTCGGATGATCACGGCGGATGCCGCGGCCTTTACCGGCACCAACCTGATCGTGCCGCGCAATCCCTTCACCGGCGATCTCACCGGCTGCGCCTTCTCGCCGACCGGCGGGGGCGAATGCTTCAACGATGCGCTGGCCGGCATCACTGGCGCCAATTTCCGTTATCGCGGTGTCGCCGGCCAATATTCCACCCGGCGCGGCCCCTGGGGCTTTGGCCTGGGCGGCGGCTATTCCAACCGCAAGTTCATCACGCCGACGACCCAGAGCGTGCTGATCAGCGGTACTCGCGACCAGAATTGGTATGGCAATGGCACCGTCACCTATGCGTTCAACGACCGCGATTCCCTGGATACGGCGGTCTACATCAATTATTTCGATGCCAGTGGCGCCCGCGCCGATGTCTTGAACTATGGTGCCTTCACAAGCTATTTCAGGGGCTTGACCAGGAAACTTACGGCATCGGCTTCGCTTGGCGTCGATGCGGCGAAGGCGGATGATTTTGACACGCTGATCAACGCGATGGGCCAGGTCGGCCTGCGTTACAGCTTTTAAGGAAATTCGGGCTATAACGGCGTCTGTACGACGCCGGTCGGCCGGATGGAGACGACAGATGTACGATCAGTTCTATGGATTGCAGGGGCGCCCGTTCCAGCTGACGCCGGACCCGCATTTCTATTTCGAGAGCACGACGCATCGCAAGGCACTGTCCTATCTGGGCTATGGTCTGGCGCAGGGCGAGGGCTTCATCGTCATCACCGGCGACATCGGCGCCGGCAAGACGACGCTGGTCGGCCATCTGATGAGCACGATCGACCCGGCGCGCCTGACCGCGACCAAGATCGTGTCGACCCAGGTCGAGGGCGACGACATGCTGCGCCTTGCCGCGCAGAGCTTCGGCTTGGCCACCGACGGCGTCGCCAAGGCGCAGATATTGCGCCAGATCGAGGCCTATTTGCAGGGGCAGGCCCGCGCCGGCCGCCGCTCGCTGCTGATCGTGGACGAAGCGCAGAACCTGCCGGTTTCGGCGATCGAGGAACTGCGCATGCTGTCCAACTTCCAGTTGGGCGGCCAGTCGCTGCTGCAGATCTTCCTGCTCGGCCAGCCCGAATTTCGCGACCTTGTCCGGTCGCCCGAGCTGGAGCAGCTGCGCCAGCGCGTGATCGCGACCCATCATCTCGACCCGATGCTGCCGCAGGAAGTCGAACCCTATATCAGCCATCGCCTGACGCTCGTCGGCTGGACCGGCAATCCCTATTTCACCGACGATGCGCTTGACGCCATCTATGCCGCCACCGGCGGCGTGCCGCGCCGCATCAACGCGCTGGTCAGCCGCGTGCTGCTGCTGGGCGCGCTGGAGCAACTGACCGAGATTGACGGTCAGGCGGTCCAGGCAGTGATCGAGGATATGGGCGTGGACGAGGATGTCAGCGCCGAACCGATCGCGCCGTCCGTGCTGGATACCGCTGGCGAAACCGCGCCGGAACCGATCGCACCGGCCGAACCGGTCGCCGCTGCCCCCGCACCGCAGGCGGTCGCTTGGCAGGCGCCGGCGCAGCCCGATCTCGTGTCGCCCGCCGTGCATGAGGAGATCGAGGCGCTGCGTGCCGAGATCGCCGCCCTGCGCGCGATGCAGAACCATGCCTCCTATGCCGCGCCGACGGTCGATCCCGAAGCGCTCAAGGGCTGTTTTGCCCTGATCGAGGAGCGCCTGTCGGGTCTCGAGTTCCGCGTCGAGGAACAGGATGCGGCGCTGCGCCGCGTGCTGACCCTGCTGGTCGACTGGGTCGAGCGCGACGAACGCGCCGCCGATCCGGAGCGCAACGCCGCCTGATCGCGCCCGCGCGCACAACCGGGACAAGATCATGATGCACAATGCCCTGTCCGTCGATGTCGAGGACTGGTTCCAGGTCGGTGCCTTCGAGCGGACGATCGACCGTTCCGATTGGGAGGGGCTGACGCATCGCGTCGAACGCAACACCGATGCGGTGCTGGACCTGTTCGCGCAGGCCGGTGTCACCGCGACCTTCTTCACGCTGGGCTGGGTCGCCGAACGCTATCCCGCGCTGATGCGCCGCATTGCCGAAGCCGGGCATGAAGTCGCCAGCCATGGCTATGACCATGCCCGCGTCTTCACCTTCACCCCCGAACAGTTTCGCGCCGACCTGCGCAAGTCCCGTGCGATCCTGGAGGATGCGAGCGGACAGAAGGTGTCGGGCTATCGCGCGCCCAGCTTCTCGATCGATCCGCGCACGCCCTGGGCGCATCCGATCCTGGCGGAAGAGGGCTATGCCTATTCCAGCAGCGTCGCGCCGATCCGGCATGACCATTATGGCTGGCCCGATTCGCCCCGCTTCGCCTGGAAGCCGGTGGCGGGATCGGACCTGCTCGAACTGCCGGTGACCACGGCAAAGCTTGGCCAGCGCACGCTGGCGGCCGGGGGCGGGGGCTTTTTCCGCCTGCTGCCCTATGGCTTTTCGCGCTGGGCGATCCGGCAGGTGAATGGGCAGGCGCAGCGGCCCGCCATCATCTATTTCCACCCATGGGAAATCGACCCGGATCAGCCGCGCGTCGCCGGCGCGCCGCTGCGCTCGCGGGTGCGCCACTATACCAATTTGTCCGTCATGGCCGCCAAGCTGCGCCGCCTGACCCAGGATTTCGCCTGGACCCGCGTCGACGCGCTGGTGGCGCAGGAAGCGGCGCGCGCCGCATGATCGCAGGCAATCGGGCCGATCTGGCGATCACCACGCTGGACCTCAATGATCCGGCGCAGGCGCAGGCGGCCGATGCCTATGTGCTGGCGCATGCCGCCAGCACGCCTTTTCATCGTCCGGCCTGGCTGATCGCGATCGAGCGGGCGACCGCGAACCGGGCTCTGATGCTCGCGGCGGTCGTGCCATCGGGCCAGATTTGCGGCCTGCTGCCGCTCCAGCATGTGCGCAGCCGCCTGTTCGGCCAAGCGCTGGTATCCGCGGCTTTTGCCGTCGACGGCGGTATATTGGCCGATGATCCGGCCGTGATCGCCGCCCTGGCTGCTGCCGCCGGGAATGAAGCGCGGGCACGCGGCGATGTGCCGGTCGAACTGCGCGGCGGTGTCGCACCGGGGGAGGGGTGGCGCGTCTGCGAGGGCGAGCATGTCGCCTTCGTCCGCCCGCTTGCCGTCGATGACGAGGCGGAACTACTCGCCATTCCGCGCAAGCACCGCGCCGAACTGCGCAAAGCGCTCGCCAATCCCGCGCTCAGCGTCGATCATGGCCGCTCCTCGGCGCATCTGCGCGACCATTATCGCATCTATGCCGAATGCGTTCGTAACCTCGGCACCCCGGTCTTCCCCGCGCGCCTCTTCCGCGAGGTAATCGCCGCCTTTGGCGCGGATTCCGACATCAGCATCGTGCGCGATGGCGATCGCCCGGTCTCGGCCGTGCTCACCCTCTATCATGGCGACCGGGTCATGCCCTTCTGGGGCGGCGGCGGCGCCGATGCGCGCCGGCTGCGCTCCAACGAACTCATGTATTACCGGCTGATGGGCCATGGCCGCGTGCGCGGTGCGGGTCGGTTCGACTTTGGCCGGTCCAAGGTCGGCAGCGGCCAGGCCGCGTGGAAGAAGAGCTTCGGTTTCGATCCGCAGCCGCTCGTCTATTTCGACTGGTCGCCCACCGGCCAGTTGCGCGACGTCAGCCCGACCAGTGCAAAATATCAGCGGCGGATCGAACTGTGGAAGAAATTGCCGCTGCCGGTCGCCAATCTGCTGGGGCCGATGATCAGTCGGGGCCTCGGCTGATTACCATATATTCAGCCCTTTGGGCCTATGCCGGTGCCAGGGGTACTGAGGGAATGACCAGATGAATGCGATTGTCGATCTGAGCGTCATCGTCGGAGAGGCGCGCCTGTCCGATCCGGCTGTCGTGGCGGAAATCGATACCTGGGTCTGCGCCCAGCCGGGCTCGACGCCCTTTCATCGACCGGCCTGGATCATGGGCGTGGAGGCCGGCACCGGCCAGAAGGCGATCATGCTGGTCGCCCGCACGCCATCGGGCGAGATCAACGGCGTGCTGCCGCTCACCCATATCCGTTCGGCCCTGTTCGGCAAGGCGCTGGTCGGCAGCGGATTCGCGGTCGATGGCGGCATTCTCGCTTCCCATCGCAAGGCGATCGCCAAACTGGCCGACGCGGCCTGGTATCAGGCGGAAAAGCTCGGCTGCGACACGCTGGAACTGCGCGGCGGCGAAGCGCCCGGCGGCGCCTCATGGCAGAACAAGGCCGACGCCTATCTCGGTTTCTCGCGCGCGCTTGCCGCCGATGACGAAGCGGAACTGAAAGCCGTGCCCAAGCGCCACCGCGCGGAAATCCGCAAGGGGTTGGGCAACGACCTCCAGTTCGAGACCGGGCGCGACCAGCGGCTGCGCGACATCCATTATCGCCTCTATTGCCAGAGCGTCCATAATCTCGGCACGCCGGTCTTCCCGCGCGCGTTGTTCGATGCGATCCTCGACCGGTTCGGGGCGGATGCGGACATCGCCATGGTATCGAAGGACGGCAAGCCCCTGTCGGCGGTCATCAGCCTCTATCATGGCGGCGCCTGCATGCCCTATTGGCACGGCGCCGGGCTGGAGGCACGGGCGATGTGTTCCAACGAAGTCCTCTATTTCACCCTGATGCGCCAGGCCCGCGAACGCGGCCTCACCCATTTCGACTTCGGCCGGTCGAAGGTCGGCACCGGCCCCGCCGCCTGGAAGAAGACCTGGGGGTTCGAGGGCGATCCGCTCGGCTATCATCTGCGCACCGCGCCGGGCAAGGAGACGCGTGACGTCAACCCGCTCTCGCCGCAATATCGGCGCAAGGTGGAATTGTGGAAGAAGCTGCCGCTGCCCGTGGCCAACCTCATCGGCCCGCATATCGCGCGGGGCCTTGGATGACGGGCGAGCTTCTTTTCCTCTGCCATCGTATCCCGTTCCCGCCCGACCGGGGCGACAAGATCCGGTCCTATCATCTGCTCCAGCGGCTGGCACAGATGGCGCCGGTCCATGTCGGCTGCTTTGCCGATGATGATCGCGACATGGGCTTTGCTCCGGATATGGCGCAACTGACGGCCAGCCAGTGCGTGCTGATGCGCGACCGGTCGCGCATGGTCGCCGGCCTCTCGGGCCTGGCGCGGGGCCAGTCGCTGCTGGTGTCGCTGTTCGATCATCCGGACCTCCATCGCTGGGTCGCGCAGGTCATGGCCGAACGGCCGATCCGCGCCGTCATTGCCTATTCGGCGCAGATGGCGCATTTCGTGCCCATGCTGCCGGCGGGGGTGCGGTTCCTGATGGATTTCGTCGATTTCGATTCGGCCAAATATGCCGCCTATGGCGCGCAGGGTTTTGGCCCGATGGGCTGGATCAACCGGCGCGAGGGCCGCGTGCTGCTCGATTTCGAGCGGCAGGTCGCGACCCGCGCCGATATCTGCAGCTTCGTCAGCGAAGCCGAAGCGGCCTTGTTTCGCGATGCCTGCGGCCTCGGTGCCGACCGGATCGTAGCGCTCGAAAATGGCGTGGCGCTCGACTATTTCGACCCCGCGGCCGATTTCCCGGCCGTCGAGAAGGGGGCAGGGCCGCTGATCGTCTTCACCGGCCAAATGGATTATCGCCCCAATGTCGAGGCGGTGGAGAGTTTCGCGCGCCAGACGCTGCCCGCCATCCGTTCCGCACGCCCCGACGCGCGCTTCGCCATAGTCGGTCGCAACCCATCGAAATCCGTGCAGGCGCTCGCCGATCTCCCCGGCGTCATCGTGACCGGCGGCGTGCCCGATGTGCGCGGCTGGCTGGCCGCTGCCGATCTGGTGGTCGCGCCGCTGCGCATCGCGCGCGGCATCCAGAACAAGGTGCTCGAAGCGATGGCGATGGCCCGCCCGGTCGTTGCTTCGTCGCAGGCGGCCGAAGGCATTGATGCGGTTGATGGCCGCGATTTTCTGGTCGCGGATGACCCGGCGGCCGAAGCCAAGGCGATCCTGTCGCTGCTCGCCGATCCGGCGCGAGGGGCACAACTCGGCCTCGCCGCCCGCCGCCGTGTCGAGGACCGCTATCGCTGGTCGGCGACGCTGGGCGGTCTGCCCGACCTGCTGCTCGGCGCGCCGGGCAAGGCCGATCCGCAGGCCGCATGACCGATCGCGCCCGTTCCCTTGCCGACATGCCGCGCATGGGCCTTGCCGGCTGGCGTGGTCATCTGACCGCGCTGGGCGTGGTCGCGGCTGCCATATTGACGCTCTTCTTCGACGATCTTTATTCGATGGTCTCGATCTGGTGGAACGCCTCCACTTTCGGCCATTGCCTCTTCATCCCGATCCTCATCGCCTGGCTGGTGCAACAGCGTCTGCCCGGCCTGCGCCAGTTGGAGCCGGTCGCCTGGCCGCCGGGCCTGATCTGGCTGGGCCTTGGCGCCTTTGCCTGGCTGCTCGGCGCGGCGGCGGGCGTCGCGATGGTCCGCCATGGCGCGCTGGTCCTGATGCTCCAGGGCGCGGTGATCGCGCTGCTCGGGCCGATGGTGGCGCGCGCCTTGCTCTTCCCGCTCTTTTACGCCTTCTTCATGGTCCCCTTCGGTGAAGAGATCGTGCCGCATCTCCAGCTGGTGACGGCGCATCTCTCGATGATGTTCCTGACGCTGGCCGGCGTGCCCGCCCATATGGAGGGTATCTTCATCACCACCCCGACCGGCTATTTCGAGGTGGCGGAGGCCTGTTCGGGCGCCAAGTTCCTGATCGCCATGACAGCCTATGGCGCCTTGGTCTGCAATGTCTGCTTCCAGAGCTGGCCGCGTCGCATCCTGTTCATGGCCGGGGCGCTCACCTTGTCGGTGCTGGCCAATGGCGTGCGCGCCTTCGCCACCATATTGGTCGCCCATCTGACCACGGTCGATGCCGCCGTCGGCTTCGACCATGTCGTCTATGGCTGGGTGTTCTTCGCGATCATCATGATCATCGTGATGGCGACCGCCTGGCCCTTCTTCGATCGCAAGCCCGGCGATCCCTGGTTCGATCCCGTGCCGCTGCAGCGCCTTGTCCGGCGGCAGGCGCCGGCCGGCATGATGGCGGCCATCGCGCTCGGCATCATCGTTGCGGCGCCGCTCTGGCTGGCGGCCACCGCCGCCACTGCCCGTCCGCTGCCATCGCGCATCGATCTGCCGGCGGTGCCGGGCTGGACCCGCACCAGTGCCGCCCAGACCTATCCCTGGAAACCGCGCTTCGATGGCGCCGATCATTTCATCTCTGGCCGCTATGCCAATGCGCATGGACAGGTCGTGGACCTCGTTGTCGCCGCCTTTGACCGGCAGGAGGACAAGCGCGAACTGGTCGGTTTCGGCCAGGGTGCGGTCGATCCCGACAAGGAATGGACCTGGTCCTCGCCCGCGCCGGCGCCCGCCGACGCACGCGGCGAGCAGATCACCGGTCCCGGCCCGCTCGTCCGCCATGTCGTCAGCTTCTATGTCGTGGGGCAGGGTGCGCCGACCGGCAGCAAGCCGGAGGTGAAGATCCAGACCATGCTCGCCCGGCTGCTGGGCCGCGATCCGCGCTCGGTCGCGATCCTCGTTTCCGCCGAAGAACATCCCGGCCATCCCTCCGATGCGGCAATCGCCGCCTTCCTGCGCGATCTGGGCAATGTGAAGGAATTGGCTGACCGCAGCGCGGGCATAGGCTAGGACCGTAACAATGTGCGGAATTGCGGGCATCTTCCATCTCGAAACGGCCAAGCCGGTCGATCCTGCGCGGGTGCGCGCCATGCTGGACGTGATGCCGCATCGCGGCCCCGACGGCGCCGGCATCTGGACAGCGCCGGGCGTGGGCCTCGGGCATCTGCGCCTGTCGATCATCGATCTTGGCGGCGGCGGCCAGCCGATGCTGACCGAGGATGAAAGCCTGGTCGTCACCTTCAACGGGGAAATCTACAATTTCGCCGAGGTTCGCGCCGAACTGGAGGCGAAGGGCCATGTCTTCCGCACCGACAGCGATACCGAAGTCATCCTGCATGGCTATCGCCAATGGGGCGAGGAGTGCGTCAGTCGCTTCAACGGCATGTTCGCCTTCGCCCTGTTCGATGCGCGCGCCCAGTCGCTCTGGCTGGTGCGCGACCGGCTGGGGGTGAAGCCGCTCCATTATGCCCTGCTGTCGGACGGCAGCCTGATCTTCGGATCGGAACTGAAGAGCCTGCTCGCGCACCCCTTGCTTCGCCGCGCGCCAGACCTGAGCGCGGTCGAGGATTATCTGGCCTATGGCTATGTCCCCGACGATGCCTGCATGGTCGCGGGCGTGCGCAAGCTGGGCGCGGGTGAGACGCTGCGCCTGGTGCGCGGCCGCCCGCTGCCCCATCCGCAGCGTTACTGGGACATCAGCTTTGCCGATCGCAGCAAGGCGAAGCCCGAGGCGCTGGAGGAGGAACTGGTCGCCCTGATGCGTCAGGCGGTGCGCTCGCGCATGGTGTCCGACGTGCCGCTCGGCGCCTTCCTGTCCGGCGGCGTCGACAGCAGCAGTGTCGTGGCGCTGATGGCGGAGGCGTCGAACCAGGCGGTCAAGACCTGCACCATCGGCTTTGATGTCGCCAGCCTGGACGAGACCGCTTATGCCGACCGGATTGCGCGGCGCTTCGCAACCGATCACCGCACGCGCATCGTATCACCCGATGATTATGGATTGGCCGACACGCTGGCCTTCCATTTCGACGAACCCTTTGCCGATGCCTCCGCGCTGCCGACCTACCGGGTCTGCGAACTGGCGCGCGAACAGGTGACGGTGGCCCTGTCCGGCGATGGTGCGGACGAGGCGTTCGCCGGCTATCGCCGCCATCGCTTCCAGATGCAGGGGGAAAGGCTGCGTGGCCTGATCCCCGCTTCGGTACGCGAGCCCTTGTTCGGCACGCTCGGCCGCTATTATCCCAAGGCCGACTGGGCGCCACGCCCGCTGCGCGCCAAGTCGACCTTCCTCGAACTGGCCGGCGACGGCGGGAAGGCCTATGCCGCCTCGGTCGGGGTCACGCCCCATGCGCTGCGCCAGCGTCTCTTCAGCCAGGACATGAAAAGCCGTCTGGGCGCCTATCGCGCCGAGGATCGCTATATCAAGGCGATGGCCAATGCCCCGGCGCGCGACCCGCTCGATCGCGCCCAATATGCCGATATCCGCATCTGGCTGCCCGGCGACATCCTGACCAAGAGCGACCGGATGAGCATGGCCGTCAGCCTGGAGGCGCGCGAACCGCTGCTCGACCATCGGCTGGTCGAATTTGCCGCGCGCCTGCCGGTTGCCCAGCGTATTTGCGGCAATAGCGGCAAGTACCTCATGAAGAAGGCGATGGAGCCCTTCCTGCCGCAGGATATTCTCTACCGCCCGAAAATGGGCTTCGTGACGCCGATCAGCGCCTGGTTCCGCGGCGCGCTGGCGGGCGAGGCGACGGCGGTCGCCGGCGGCTCCGCGCTCGCCCGCACCGGCTGGTTCGACACGAAGATGCTGGCCAAGGTCGCGGCCGACCATAAGGCCGGCCTATCCGACCATGGCCGGCTGCTCTGGCAAATGGTGATGCTCGACAAGGCGCTCGGCCGGCTGTTCGGCGCTTGATCCCCTTGCAACCGGCCCCGCCCGGTGCCAACGGGACAGCATAATGATCATGCAGGGCGCCTCATTGACTGTCTCGAAGGAAATTGTGCGGCTGCGCCTTTATGCGCTGTGCCTGGCCGGCGACATGGCGGGGCTGTTCATCGCCTTCCTGCTCGCCAACTGGCTGGTCGTCGGCGCCTTCCTGGGCGAGCCGGGCAAGCCCCATGGCTTGGTGATGTTCTCGATGGTCGCGCCGCTCTATGCGATCCTCGCGGTGCAGGGCGGTGCCTATGGCATCAACACGCTGGATCGTGTGCGGCGCGGCATCTTTCGTGCGCTGCTGGCGCTGGCGCAGGCGGCGCTGCTGATGCTGCTGATCGTCTATCTGGGCAAGATCGCCGAACAGCTGTCGCGTCTGACCTTCCTCACCGGCCTGCTGCTGGGCGCGGCGACGCTGGCGCTGGTGCGCCTGGCGGTTGCGCGCCTGGCGGTTAGCCTGCTGGGCGATGTCCCGCACCTCACCGCGGTCATCATGGACGGGGTCGCGATCGAGACCGGCGCCCATATGGAGCTGATCCAGGCGGACGCCGCCAATCTCCATCCCGAACGCCATGATGCCGACATGGCCGCACGCCTGGCCGCTGCCGTCGGCATGGCGGAGCGGGTGATCGTCGCCTGTCCGCTCGAACGGATGGACGACTGGTCCGCGGCGCTCAAGTCGCTCTCGGCGCGGGGCGAGATCGTCGTCCCCGAACTGCTGCGCTTCGCCCCCGCGCGGGTCGATGAGTTTGACGGCCAGCCGACGATCATCGTCGCCGGCGGCCCGCTGCAATTCCGTGATCGCCTGATCAAGCGGCTGTTCGACATCCTCGTCGCCACCATCGCTACCATCGCGCTGTCGCCGGTCCTGATCGGCGCCGCGCTGGCGGTAAAGCTGACCAGCCCCGGCCCGATCCTCTTCCGCCAGCCGCGCATCGGCAAGGACGGACGGCCCTTTTCCATCTACAAGTTCCGCTCGATGCGGACCGAGGCGAGCGACCACAAGGCCGCGACGCTGACCAGGCGCGACGATGATCGCGTGACCCGCGTCGGCGCCTTCCTGCGCAAGACCAGCATCGATGAACTGCCCCAGCTCTTCAACGTGCTGAACGGCGACATGAGCGTCGTCGGACCGCGCCCCCATGCCGCCGCCGCCAAGGCGGGCGACAGCCTCTATTGGGAGGTCGACGCCCGCTATTGGGAACGGCATTGCATTAAGCCGGGCATGACTGGCCTTGCCCAGGTGCGCGGCCATCGCGGCGCGACCGACCATCATCAGGATCTGATCGACCGGCTCCAGTCGGATCTGGAATATGTCAGCGACTGGTCGATCTGGCGCGATCTGCGCATCATCGTCGCGACGCTGGGTGTTCTGGTGCATCACAAGGCCTATTGATCATGATCGACCTTCTGCTTGTCCTTGTCCTGCTGCTTTCGCTTGTCGCGGTCGCCTGGCCTTTCTTCTTCTATCCGCTGATCCTGCGCCTGTTGCCGACCCGTGCGGAAGCGCCGGCCGATGGCCCGCTGCCCAGCGCCTCGCTGCTTTTCTGCGCCTATAATGAGGCTGCCTCGATGCCGGACAAGCTCGCCAATCTGGCGATGCTGAAGGATCGGCATCCCACTCTCGAAATCCTGGCCTTCGATGATGGATCGTCTGATGGCACCGCCGGGTTGATCGCGGCGCAGGGGGGCGGCGGATTTATCACCCTGTTGCAGGGCCCCGGTCGCAGCGGCAAGGCGCATGGCATGAAATTGCTGGCCGCCCGTGCGCGCGGCGACATACTGATCTTCACCGACGCCAATGTGCTGCTGGATGCCGACGCGATCGATAATCTGCTCGCCCGCTATGCCGATCCCGATATCGGCGGCGTGCTCGGCTCGCTCCATTATCTGGGCGAGGGCGACAGTGCGACCGCCGCCGTCGGCTCGCTCTACTGGCGGATCGAGGAACGGCTGAAGGACGAGGAGTCGCGCACCGGCAATGTGCTGGGCGCCGACGGCTCGATCTTCTCCATCCGCCGCAGCCTCTATCCCGAATTTCCCGACAGCGTGCTGGATGACCTCACCGTCTCGATGGCGGTGGTCTTTGCCGGCAAGCGGCTGGTGAAGGCGAAGGACGTGATTGCGCGCGAGCGGCTGGTGACGGGGCGCAAGGACGAATATCGGCGCAAGGTTCGGATCGCCGCCCGCGCCTGGCACACGCACAGCCATTTGCGCCCGCAACTGCGCCGCATGGCGGCGATCGACCGGTTCAAATATGCCTCGCGCAAGATCGTCCGTTGGTTCGGCGGCCTGTTCATCCTGATCGGCGCGCTCGCTGCGCTGGTGCTGGCGTTGCGCTTGTCGATCCTGCTCGCCATGCTGGGGGTGATCGCGGTGACGGCCTTCTTCCGCATCGGCGGACGGGCCCGCAGCGGCCCGCTGGCAACACTGATGGATATATTGATCGCCTATGCCGCAACCCTGAAGGGCGTGGTCAAGGCGATGCGCGGCCGCACCGTCACGATCTGGAATCCGGCCCAGTCGCGATAATCTTTCGCGCTGATCCCCCTCGCCAAAGCCGCGCCATATTGTATAGGCCGGAAGCTGATACCGAGCGGAGAATGGCGTGATTACTGTCCAGCGGGTGGCCAAGGCCGCCGGCAAGCATCTGACCAAATTGGGTCTCGACCTGCGCAAGGCGCTGGGCGCTTCCGCCAATCGCGGCTGCCCGGCCTGCGGCACGACGGTCGTCGGCTTCTTCCGCTATGGCGACAATGGCGAATGGGGCTGTCCCAATTGCAACGCCTCGCCGCGCGAGCGGCTGATGAACTATCTCATCATGAAGGGCGTGTTGACCGTGCCGACCGACGGCGCGATCCTGCACATGGCCCCCAATGAGGGGAGCTTGGTCAAGCGCTTTTCTGAAGCGGCCGACTATGTCCCGGCCGATCTTGATCCCGCGCGCTATACCGTGCCCGGCATGCACAAGGTCGACCTGATGGCGCTGTCCGACAGCGATCGCTACGACCTGTTCTATGCCAGCCATGTGATGGAGCATGTGCCCGACGACATGGCCGTGCTGCGCAATATCCTGCGCGCGCTCAAGCCCGGCGGCGAAGCCTGGCTGATCGTGCCGCTGTGGGACAAGCCGACCGAGGATGGCAGCTTCGACATCCCACCGCGCGAGCGGGAACGGCGCTTTGGCCAGTGGGACCATGTCCGCCAATATGGCCTCGACTTCGCCGATCGCATCCGTGCCGCCGGCTTCGAGCTGGAGGAAATCGATGCGCGCGACATCGACGCCGACACGCGCCATTTCTATGCGCTCGATGATCGGCTGTTCCGCGCGCGCAAGCCGCTGGGAACCGCGACGCAGTGAGCATGCTCGCGCGGATGGAGGCATCCGCCCGCATCCTCGCGCTGGTCAAGCTCGCCAATGTCGGGCTGGTGATGATCTGGGGCTTCGCGGTCACCTTCGTCTTCGTGCGGGTGCTGCCGCTGGCGGAGTTTCAGGCATTCCTGCTGCTGGTCGCCTTCGGCAATTTCACCATCTCGGCGGAATTCGGCCTTACCAGCATCATCTATGCGCGCCTGCGCCGCTTCTGGCTGCGGAGCGATGAAGAGGCGGCCGATGGCGGCTTCCGGCTGGAGGAAATGGGCGTCCTCTTCCTTTTCCTCGGGCTGCTGATCGCCGGCGCGGTCGTCATCCTGCTCGGCGCGCTGGCGCTGGGCGGGTTGCATACCGCCATGCCGATGCTGTTCCTGCTCTTCTTTCTCACCGCCTGTCTCAACCTGCCGGCTTTGCTCGCCAAGCGGGCGCTGGCGGCGATCGACGGCAATTTCCTGTGGGAAGGGCTCGATTGCGCCCGCCGCCTGGTGACGATCGGCCTGCTGGCGGCGATCCTGTTCGGGCTCGATCCGCGCCTGTCGGTCGCGCTGCAACTGGCGATCAGTGTTCTGGTGATCGGCTATGCCATCGTCCATGTCCATCGCCGCCTTGACATGCGCCGCAGCCATTGGTTCGCCTTCCGCGTCGGTGGCGGCCATGTGCGCCGCCATTATCTGCGCGATATCGGTGCGTCAGCGGCCTTCACCGTGTCGGACATCGTCGCCTATAACGCGCCCTATTTCACCATCGCCATGGCCACCAGCGATGCCCGGCCGATGCTGCTGTTCGACTTCTTCTTCAAGATGTCGCGCTCGCTCTCGATGCTGGTGCGCGCCATGGTGGAGGCGGCCCTGCCGCGCATCACCCGCGCCTATCATGCCGGCGAAAGCGCGCGGGTGCGCCAGCTCCTGACCCGTGCGCTTGGCGCCGCGCTCTTCTTCGCGCTCGCCGGTTCGGCGTTGCTGATGCTGATCGGCGGCTGGCTGTTCGACAAGCTGTTCGACGGCCGCGCCGCGATCGACCAGGCCGACCTTGGCCTCACCGCGCTGGCACTGGTCGCGCTCTCGGTCATCTGCGTCTCGGTCTACGTCCAGGCCGCGCTCGGCCGCTTCGCCCATCTGCTCCAGCGCTCGCTGCCCTTCCTCGCCGGTTCGCTGCTCAGCGTGCCGCTCGCCGGCGCCTTCTGGCCGGATCGCTTCGATCTCGGCTTCCTCGGCCTCTATGCCCTGACCCTGATGCTGGCGGCTGGCTTGCATCTCGTCTCGCTGCGCCGGCTGGTGCGCGCATGAAAATAGCCATGCTCGATCCGTCGCTCTTCACCGGGCGCTATGATGACGGGCTGTGCGCCGGCCTGGCGCAGGCGGGCGCTAACGTGACCTTGCTCGGCCGGCCGATGCGCGCCACCGATGCGATCGAGCCGCAGGGCTATAGCTATGCGCCGCGCTTCTTCCGCCACAGCGAGGCCCTGCGCGATCGGCTGGGGGAGGGGCGGGCCTTCCGTCTCGCCAAGGCCGCCGAATATGGCCTGACCTGCGCGCTCGGCAATCTCGATGCGATGACCGGCGCGGACGTCACCCATGTCCAGTGGCTGCCGCTGGCGCCGGCCGACCGGCTGATGCTCGATCGGCTCAAGGGCCGCACCGCGCTCGTCCACACCGTCCATAATGCCGATGCCTATCATGCCGACAGCGGCCTGCAGGGGCGCGGCTATCGCGCCCTGCTCGATCGCTTCGATGCGCTGATCGTCCATGGCGACACGACGCGCGCGGCGCTGGTCGGGCAGGGCGTCGATCCCGCTCGCATCCATGTGACGCCGCACCCGCCGATGCAACTCGCGTCCGCCACCCCGGCGGACCTCGCCGTCATTCCCGATCCCGCCGCGCCCCGCATCCTCTTCTTCGGCACGATCCGCCCATATAAGGGCGTCGACCTGCTGGTGGAGGCCTGCCTGTCGCTCTGGCGCGCAGGCCATCATTTTGAGATGGCGCTGGCCGGCAAGCCCTTCATGGATGTCGCGCCGATCCTCGATCCGGTCCATGCCGCCGGTTTCGGCGACCATCTCATCACCGATTTCGGCTTCCTCACCGAGCCGCGGCTGGACGCGCACATGACGAAAGCCGACCTGATGGTCTTTCCCTATCGCCATATCGATTCAAGTGGCGCCTTCCTGTCGGCGCTGCATCATGGCAAGGCGATGGTGACGTCGGACGCCGGCATGTTCGGCACCCTGCCGGACGGCGTCACCACGCGGGTTCCGGCCGGAAATGCCACCGCGCTCGCCCAGGCCCTCTTGCCGCTGATCGAAAGCGCGGCCATCAGGCAGGCAGCGGGTGCGCGGGCGCGCGCCTATGGAGATATTATGGGCAATTGGAAGGACATGGCCTTGGCGACGATGGATATTTACCGCCAGGTGCTGCGCGCATGAGCCGCTATGTCCGCGAATTGTCGGACCGCGCGCTGGCCCTGCGCCTGGCGCTGGCCGGCCGCGTCCATCAATATCCCGAAATCCAGGCGCTCAAGCGCTTCCTGTCCGCCTTCGCCATCGACTGCCTGTTCGACGTCGGCGCCAATCGCGGCCAATATGCGACCATGGCGCGCAAGGATGCGGGCTTTGCCGGCACCATCCTCTCCTTCGAGCCGAACCCGGATGTCTTCGCCGAACTGAGCAAGGCCGCCGCGTCGGACCGTAACTGGCATGTCTTCAACATGGCCCTGTCCGATTTCGACGGCACCGCCAGCTTCAACATCATGGCCGCCGACCAGTTCAGTTCTCTGAAGGTCCCCTCGGGCGCGCAGGACGCGATCTTCGCCGATCGCAACAAGGTGACGAAGACGGTGGAGATGCGGTGCCGCCGGCTCGACAGCCTGCTGCCCGAACTGCGCGCCGCCCATGGCTTTGCCCGGCCCTTCCTCAAGATGGACACGCAGGGTCATGACCTGTCGGTCTGCGAAGGCGCGGGGAGCGTCATCGCCGACATGGCCGGCATCCAGACGGAACTGGGCGTGCGTCCCATCTATGAAGGCGGCACCGGCTATCGCGCGATGATCGACTGGCTGGAGGCGCGCGCCTTCGTCCCCTCCGCCTTCTTCGCCAACAACAAGGGCCATTTCCCGCTGCTGGTCGAAATGGACGGCATCTTCGTCAACAAGGCGCTGCTGGACAGCTGATGCCGAAGGGAATGCCCTTCGTCAGCGCGCGGCGCCTGTTCCTCGCCGGGGCGATCGGCCTTGCCCTGTGGCTGGGCGCGACCTTTCTGTGGCATGTGACCTGGCGTCAGGGTGTCAGTCTCGCCGTCATCCTGTTCCTGGATCAGGATTTTCCGGCGTTGATGATCGGCCTGTTCCTGCTGGCGCTGGCCGCGCCCATTGCCGAGGGGATGGGCTTTCGCCTGCCGCAACCGCGCGCCCGCATCATCGTGCCGATCATCGTGCTGCTGGGGCTCGCCGCCTGGGCGGGTCATTATGCCCTGTTCCAGGATTATTCGGTCTCCCGCGACGAGGAGGTCGCGCGCTTTGCCGCCGCCTATATGCGCGAAGGCCTGTTCGCCCGGCCGATCCCGGTCGAATGGGAACCCTATCGCCGGGCGATCATGCCCGAATTCTTCTCGCCCTTCGGCGCCGCCGACTATTGGACCGCCGCCTATCTGCCGGTGAACAGCGCGATCCAGGCCCTGTTCTGGCAGATCGGTGACCCCAATCTCGCCGGCCCGGTCTTGCTGGTGCTCGGCCTCTTCTCGCTATGGCGGGTGGCGCTGCATCTCTTTCCCGATCGGCCCGATGCCGTCTGGGTGACGATGCTGCTCGGCCTCTCCTCAGCCCAGCTCTGGGTCACGGCGATGACCCCCTATGCGATGACCGGCCATTTCGCATTGAACATGGTCTGGCTGGCGCTGGTGCTGCGCGGCGGCGTTGCCGGCCACCTCTCGGCCGGCGTGGTCGCGCTGATCGCGGCGGGGCTGCATCAATGGCATTTCCCGCCCATCTTCATCGCCCCCTTCATCCTCTGGATGCTGCTGGCGCGGCGCTGGACCGTGGCGGCCTTCCATGCGCTGACCCTGGTCGCGATCGTCATCGTCTGGGCCAAGATCTGGCCCGGATTCCTGCTCCATGCGCTGGGCGCGCCGACCGATGTGCGCCCCTCCGCCGGCGTCGCCGACAAGGTGGGCAGCCTGTTCCAGCGCCTGGGCGACCGCTGGCAGCCGCTGGTCAATCTCAGCCGCTATGCCGCCTGGAACAACATATTGATGGTCCCGCTCGCGGGCCTGGGCGTGCTGGCGATGCGCTGGCGCGATGCGATCCGCGGCCGTGAGATCGCCCTGCCGCTGGCGCTCGGCTGCCTGGCGGGCTGTGCGCTGGCGCTGGCCCAGGGCTATGGCTGGGGCTTCCGCTATGCCCATGGCTTCATCGGTCCCTTCTGCCTGCTCGGCGGCCTTGGCTGGGCGCGCTTCCGGCCACAGGGCGCGATGCGGCCGGTCTTCATCGGCTTCGTGGTGACGCTGCTGACCGCCGGTTTCCTGGTCTGGCGCACCCATGTGTTCGTCGAACCCTATGCCGCCAGCCACCGCATGATCGACGCCTCGCGCGCGGACGTCGTGCTGGTCGATCCGCGCGGCGGCCTCTACGTCACCGATCTGGTGCGCGGCCGCAACGGCGTGCCGGGCAAGCCGATGGTGATGAACCTCGGCATGCTGACGCTCGATCAGGTGGATGAACTGTGCAAGACCTATGTGGTCGAACTGTTCGACCGCGCCGAATTCCGCCCGCTCGGCGTGCCGCTGGCGCGCTGGAACCTCGGGCGCATGGACACGCTGCGTGCCCATATGAAGCTGGCCGGTTGCGATCGCCCGGTCCAGCCGCCGCTGCCCGAGACGATCGACGACGCCATGAACGCCGCCGACAACGCCTTCTAAGTTGGTGGTTGAAGGGGCATTACTGCCCCTTCACATAGACCCGCTTGCCGTTGATCCAGGTTTCCAGCACCTGCGTGCCGCGAATGTCGGGCGGGCTGGCCGTCTCGATATTGCGGTCGATCAGCAGGAAGTCCGCCCGCTGCCCCGGCACCAGGCTGCCGAATTTCTTCTCGGCAAAGCCGGCAAAGGCCGCCTGCCGGGTAAAGCCGTCCAGCGCCGCCTCGAAGCTCACCTTCTGCTCGGGCATCCATCCGCCGGCCGGTTCGCCCCTGGCGTCCTGTCGCGACATGGCGGCGGCGATACCGGGGAAGGGATTGGGGCTTTCGACCGGCACGTCGGAGCCGAAGGCCAGCGGCACCTTATTGTCCAGCATCGTCTTCCAGGCATAGGCGCCCTTCAGCCGTGCCTCGCCCAGCCGCGCCTTTGCCATGCGCCAGTCCGACGTTTCATGCACCGGCTGCATCGACGCGATCGTGCCATAGCGCGCAAAGCGCGGCAGGTCGGCCGGATCGATGATCTGGGCATGTTCGACCCGCCAGCGCCGGTCGCCGCTATAGGTGTCCGACATTTCCTGGATCGCGTCGAGTATCTCGCCATTGGCGGCGTCGCCGATCGCGTGGACCGCGACCTGGAAATTATCCATCGCCGCGCGGCTCATGATGTTGCGCAACTGGGTCGACGGGATCATCGGCAGGCCGCGCTGGCCCGGCGCGTCGCTATAGTCCGCCTTCAGCCAGGCGCCGCGCGATCCCAACGCGCCGTCCAGCAGCAGCTTGATCCCGCCCATGCGCAGATGATCGTCATACAGCCAGGGTGTGGGTTCCGGCCCGGCGATCATCACCATATTGTCGAGGCCATAGGCATAGGACATGATCCGCACGCGCAGCGCGCCGCGATCGGCCGATCGGCGGAAGGCCTGCCAATCCTCGATGCTGGTGCCCATGTCGGCAATGCCGGTGATGCCCACCGCCAGCAGCGCGCGCTGCGCCTTTTCCAGCGCATTGTCGCGATCCTTGGGGGCAGGGGCGGGCACGACCCTCTGGATCAGGTCCATCGCCTTATCGACGAAGACGCCCGCCGGCTTGCCCGCCGCCATCTCGATCCGGCCACCGGCCGGTGCCTTGGTCGTGGCGCTGACGCCGGCCGCACGGATCGCGGCGCTGTTGGCCCAGCCGGCATGGCCGTCGATCCGCTCCAGCCAGACCGGAATGTCGCCCACGGCCGCGTCCAGTTCGGCGGCGGTCGGGAACCGGCCCAGCCCCCATGTCTCCTGGTTCCAGCCGGTGCCGATGATCCATTTGCGGCCGGTATTTTCCTGCGCATAGGCGCGGATCTTCGCCTGAGCTTCGGCCAGCGATTTCGTGTCGGACAGGTCCAGCGTGATCAGCGACAGGCCAAGTCCCATGACATGGCCATGCGCATCGATCAGGCCGGGGATCAGCGTCTTGCCGCCTGCGTCCAGCTTGAAGCTCGGGCCTTTCGGTCGCTCGGGCCAGGGCTGGCCGCGCTTGGGCTTCTTGGGCTTGTACTCGGGCTCCTGATAGCGGCCCTGGATCAGCTTCTCGACCTTGCCCTCATCGTCGATCATCAGTGCGCCGAAATGGACGATCTTGCCATCCGGTCCGATGGCGATGCCGTTCACATTGTCGATCACGCCCGACGCATAAGCAGGCATCGGCAGAGCAAGCGCGGCGATCGCCGCCAGCATCATCTTCCTCATGCGCGGGTGATCCGCCGCACCAGCGCGCTGGTGTCCTGCCGATGGCCGCCCATCGCCTGCACGTCGGCGTAATATTGATCGACCATCGCCGTCACCGGCAGGGTCGCGCCATTGGCCCGCGCTTCCTCCAGTGCCAGCCCCAGATCCTTGCGCATCCAGTCCACCGCAAATCCGAAATCGAAACTGTCCTGCGCCATCGTCTTCCATCTATTGTCCATCTGCCAGCTTTGCGCTGCGCCCCCCGAAATCGCCTCGAACACCTTGTCCAGGTCCAGTTCCGCCGCCTGGGCAAAGCGCATCGCTTCGGCCAGGCCCTGCAGAACGCCGCCGATGCAGATCTGGTTCACCATCTTCGTCGTCTGGCCCGCACCGGCCTTGCCGACATGGACGATGCGCGCGGCATAGGCCTGCATCACGATCGTCGCGGCCGCCACCGCCGGGGCGGACCCGCCGCACATGATCGACAACCGGCCATTTTCGGCGCCTGCCTGCCCGCCCGACACCGGCGCATCGACGCAGTGCAGGCCCAGGCTCTCGCCCTCGACGGACAATTGCCGGGCAATGCGCGCCGACACGGTCGTATGGTCGATGAACAGGCCGCCCGGCTTCATCGTGCGGAACGCGCCTTCGCGCCCCAGCGTGATCTGGCTCAGGTCATCGTCGGTGCCGACGCAGCTGATGACGATGTCGGCCTCCTCGGCGGCCTTGGCCGGGCTGATCGCGACTTCGCCGCCATAGGCCTCGGCCCAGCTCTTGGCCTTGCCGATCGATCGATTGTAGACGGTCAGATGATGCCCCGCCTTGGCCAGATGCCCCGCGATCGGGCCGCCCATGACCCCCAGGCCGATAAACGCGATATTAGCCATAAGCCTCGTACATTTCGTGCGTGCAACCAAGCCATAGGGCCAGTTTTCGGCAAGTGCCAGTTTCTTCACCGGCAATTTTGCGTTAGGGCGCTGCGCCATGAACACGCTGAGCAAGATAGAGGGCGCCCTGCCGCTGCCCGTCACCGTCGATGACATCCTTGCGGCCCGGACACGCATTTCCGGGTCGATCGTCAAGACGCCGACGCTCATTAGCCAGACCTTCTCGCAAATGCTTGGCTGCAACGTCTATCTGAAGTTCGAAAATCTCCAGTTCACCGCCGCCTATAAGGAACGCGGCGCGCTCAATCGTCTGCTGCAACTTGATGAAGCGGCCAAGGCCAAGGGCGTGATCGGCGCCTCGGCCGGCAACCATGCGCAGGGCCTTGCCTATCATGGCAAGCGCCTTGGCGTGCCCGTCACCATCGTCATGCCGACCACCACGCCGATCGTGAAGGTCACCCAGACCCAGGGCCATGGCGCCACCGTCGTCCAATATGGCGAGAAGTTCGATGACGCCTATGCCCATGCCCGCAAGCTGGAGGTGGAGCAGGGGCTGACCTTCATCCATCCGTTCGACGAGCCCGACATCATCGCCGGTCAGGGCACGGTCGGTCTGGAAATGCTGGAGGATGCGCCGCAGATCGACACGCTGATCATACCGATCGGCGGCGGCGGCCTCTTCTCGGGCATCGCAACGGCGGCGCGCGCGATGAAGCCGGATATCCGCCTGATCGGCGTCCAGGCGGAGCTGTATCCGTCGATGTATGATTTCATCAAGGGCGCGGACCTGGCCTGCGATGGCGATACGCTGGCCGAGGGTATTGCGGTGAAGCAGCCGGGCGAACTCACCCGCCGCTTCGTCGAGCGTCTCGCCGACGATGTGCTGCTGGTCACCGAACGCCGACTGGAGGAAGCGGTTAGCCTGCTGCTCCAGATCGAGAAGACGGTGGTGGAGGGCGCCGGTGCCGCTGGCCTGGCCGCGCTGCTCAGCTATCGCGAGCAGTTTGCCGGTCGCAATGTCGGCCTGATCCTGACCGGCGGCAATATCGACACCCGCCTGCTCGCCAATGTGCTGCTGCGCGATCTCGCCCGCTCGGGCCGTCTCGCCCGCCTGCGCATCATCCTGCAGGATCGGCCCGGCGCGCTGTTTCATGTCGCCCGCATCTTCGATCAGGAGGCGGTCAACATCCTGGAGCTGTCGCACCAGCGCATCTTCACCAATCTGCCAGCCAAGGGCCTCAGCCTCGACGTCGAGTGCGAGACCCGCGATGGCGCCCATCTCCAGCGGCTGATCACGGCGCTGGGCGCGGCCGGTTACGAGGTCGCGCCGATCGAGGTTGCCTGATTTTGGGACATGCTTAACCATCGGTAAAAATTTCGTGGTAAATGACCTTTTCATGGTTGGGCCGGGACGGCATAGTCCGACCATGAAAAGGCAATTTCGCATGACTGAATCGGGGGGAGAGGCATGAGCGCACCATTCCGCTTTCCGCGTTTCTTCGTGACGAACCCCAGCCCTTGCCCCTATCTGCCGGGCAAGAGCGAGAGGAAGGTCTTCACCGAACTCAACGGCGACAATGCCTCGGAACTCAATGATGCGCTCGGCCGCATCGGCTTCCGCCGCAGCCAGAATGTCGCCTATCGCCCCAGCTGCGCCGATTGCTCGGCCTGCGTGTCGGTCCGCGTCGTCGCGCAGGAATTCAAGCCCAACGCGACCCAGCGCAAGCTGATCCGCCGCAACAGCGACCTCGTCGTCACCGCCTGCAAGCCCTGGTCGACCGAGGAGCAGTTCGAATTGCTTCAGCGCTATCTGCGCGCGCGGCATCCCGGCGGCGGCATGACCGAAATGGACGAGATGGACTTTGCCGACATGGTCGAACAGACCCCGGTCGAAAGCCATGTCGTCGAATACCGCCTGCCCGGCGAGGATGGTCGTCCCGGCAAGCTGGTCGGCGCCTGCCTGACCGATCGCCAGGGTGATGGCCTGTCGATGATCTACAGCTTCTTCGACACCGAACTGGAAGATCGTCCGGGCCTCGGCAACTTCATCATCATGGATCATATCCAGCGCGCTGCCCGCGCGGGCCTGGCCTATGTGTATCTGGGCTATTGGGTCGATGGCTCGCAGCGGATGCAGTACAAGATCCGCTACCGCCCGCTCGAAAAGCTCAGCCGTGCCGGCTGGGTCCGCTTCGATCCGGAGGAGCAGGCGCAGGCGATCCGGGTCGTCATGCCACGCGATGAGCCGCCGCTGCCGGTCGAACTGGCCGCCATCCTGCGCCGCTGACGGGGCAATTTCTGTAAATTACAGATTCTCGATCATTCCGGTTACGTGCAGGCTTGTTTAAGCTTTTCCTGCATCATCGCTGCCATGACGAACAGGGCGGCACGGCAATCGGGGATGGGCGATGGATCGCTTCGCTGATCGGCGCTTTGCCGATGGCGCCCGCGAACTTGGCGGGCCTGCGGCCCATATGCCGTCCGGCGCCCATGTCGCGCACAGGGCATTGTCGTCCAAGATCAAGCATGTACGCCCGCCCGTCATTCACTGGTTCGCGGATTATCGCGGTCGCCTGCTGACCTACTGGGTCGAGGGCGAGGTGCGGGGCGGGGGGCTTCGCATGGGGCTGATGCGCCATGGCTGGCGCAAGGGCTTTGATTCGGTCGATATCGGGATCATCATACGGGCCGCCGCCGCGTCGTCGCAGCCGGAACCGCTGGTCGTTCGCCTGCGTTGCGCAGATGGCGCAAGCCGCTGGTGCCTGCTCCGCATGACGCGGCAGGCAATGCCCGCAGGGGCATGGCGCTGGTATGGAACGGTCGAGGATATGCATGATCGTCGCGACAAACAGGCTGAACTGCTGGAAACCGCGCTGGCGGAAAGTCGCGAACATCATCGCTGGTCGGTAGAACTCAGCCCCCAGGTTCCCTGGACCGCCACGCCCGATGGCGCGATCGAGGAGGTCGGGCCGCGCTGGCGCGATCTGACCGGCAGCTCGCCCGAACAGGCGATGGGCGCTGGCTGGATCAACGCCCTGCATCCCGACGACATGGACCGGACCCTGGCGCTATGGCGCGAACGGCTCCAGTCGGGCGATCCGGTCGATGTCGATTATCGCCTGCGCCTGCGCGACGGCAGCTATCGCTGGATGCGCGCCCGCGCTGCCGCCCGGCGTGATAGCCGGGGCGCGATCATCCGCTGGTATGGCACGCTGGAGGATATCCATAATCAGAAGCTGGCGCAGCAGGCGGTGGCCGAGAGCGAGGAGCATTTCCGCCTCGCGGTGCAGTCGGCGCGGCTCGGCATATGGGACTATGATGCCCGTTCGGGCCAGCGCAGCTGGTCGGCGGAATTCCAGGCGATGCTGGGCCTGACTGCGGATGCGCCCGCGACCACCGAACTGGCCCTGTCGCTCGTCCATCCCGATGATCGCCATAAGCTCAAGGCGATGATGGACGGCGTCGCCGCCAATATCCTGCCGCCGCATTTCGAGGCGACCCTGCGCGTCCATCGCGCCGACAATGGCGCGCTGCGCTGGATCCGCAGCACCGGCTGGGCGACGCGCACGGAAGTCGGCCAGTTGCGCCGGATCATCGTCACCTTCCTCGACGTCACCGAACAGCGCGATGCGGAAGAACGTATCCGCTGGGCTGCCACCCACGATCCGATGACGCGGCTGCCGAACCGGACATTGTGGCAGGGCGTGCTGGAGGAACTGGCGGATCAGGCGCGCCCGACCGGCGCGGGCTTCGGCCTGATGCTGTTCGACATTGATGATCTCAAGCGGATCAACGATTCGCTCGGCCATGACGCGGGCGATGCGCTGCTCTGCGGCTTTGCCGAGCGTCTGGCCGCGGCGGCGCCGGCCGATGCGGTGGTCGGGCGCCTGGGCGGGGACGAGTTCGGCCTGATCGCCGCCTCGTTGGTCGATAGTGCGACCGTGCAGGCCTGCAGCCAGGCGATATTGGACAAGATGCGGGTGCCCTTCGCCTATCAGGGGCAGTTGCTCGAAGCCGGGGTCAGTGTCGGCGGCGCCGTGTTCGGCGAGCATGGCGACGATGCGCATGAACTGTTCAAGGCGGCCGACCTAGCGCTCTATGCGTCGAAGGCGAGCGGCCGCAGCCGGCTCACCATGTTCCATTCCCAGTTGCGCGCCGACGCGCAGCAGCGCAGTTCGATGATCCATATGGCCCGCCAGGTGATCGCCGAGCGGCTGGTCGAGCCCTATTATCAGCCCAAGGTCGACATGCGCAGCGGGCAGGTGCTGGGCTATGAGGCGTTGCTGCGCTGGCAGCATCCCCGGCTCGGGGTGCAGGCGCCCGCCACCATCGCCGCCGCCTTCGAGCATGGCGAACTGGCCATCCGTCTGACCGACCTCATGCTCGACGCGGTGCTGCACGACATGGCGGCCTGGCTTGGGATGGGATTCGATCCCGGCCGGGTGGCGGTCAATGCCTCGGCGGCGGATCTGCTCCAGGCCGATTTCGCCGATCATGTCCTGGCCCGGCTGGATCAGCATGGCGTGCCGGCGCAGAATTTCGAGATCGAAGTGACCGAGTCGGTCTTCCTCGGCCGCGGCGCCGATCAGGTCGCGCGCGCGCTTGATCGGTTCGCGCGCGGCGGGGTACGCATCGCCCTCGACGATTTCGGCACCGGCTTCGCCTCGCTCAGCCATCTCAAGCAATATCCGGTCAATGTGCTTAAGATCGACCGCAGCTTCGTCAGCCACGTTGACAGCGATGCGGGCGATGCGGCGATCGTCGACGCCGTCATCAAGCTGGGCAGCAGCTTCCGCATGGAGGTGGTGGCCGAAGGCGTGGAGACCGCCGAACAGGCCGCTTTGCTGCTCCAGCATGGCTGCCATATCGCGCAGGGCTATCATTATGGCCGGCCGCAGCCTGCCGCGTCGGTCCTCGCCGCGCGCGGCGCGGTGCCTATCGCGCCGAAAAAGTGACCGCCTCTATCTTGTTGCCATCGGGATCGCGCACGAAGGCGCCATAATAATGATCGTCATATTGCGGCCGCACGCCCGGCGGCCCGGCATCGCTGCCGCCCAGCTCCAGCGCCAGTCGATGAAATCCGTCGACCGCGCCGCGATCGGCCGCGACGAAGCAGATATGGACGCCGTTGCCGGCGCTCGCGGGCGCACCATCGACCGGCGTCTCGACGCTGAACACCACGTCGGTCACGCCATAGTCGAGCGAATGGGGGTGGTCGCGCAGGCTGCGATAGCCCAGCAGCCCCATCATCGGGTCGTAGAAGGCCCGTGCGCGCGCCACATCATTAGTGCCCACCGATACATGATGCAGCATTGCTGCCACTCCCGTCGCCTGATCCCGCCCGTCAACGCACCAACCCTTGGTTGCGGTTCCGGACGGTTCAGCGCGGCGCCGCCTCGGTCGCGTAGCGGGTGGTGGCCTGGGTCGTGCCGTCGGGATTGATGATGATGGTCGTCACCAGCGGCGGCGGATAATAGAAGCCGCCCGAAATATAGCCGCCGGGCGGCAAGCCGGGCACCGGCGGGGCGGCCGACACGACGGTCGTGGTCGCCGGCTGGTTCGACCAGTGCGTGCCGTTCGTCGCCGCCACCGGTGTTGACGGAGGCGTCGGAGCCGTCGCAACAGTCTCCACCGTCGTTGCGCTCGGGCTGACGACGCTGCTGGCATAGGCGGGCGCATCATAGTCCACGCCAGGGCGGCTGGACGGGGCAGGCTGCGCCGCGGGGCTATAGGTCACCATGTCGTCGGGCGCACTATAGCCGGCCTCGCCACCGGAACTGGCGATGACGGCCGGTTGCGCCGCACCCTCTTCATAGCCACCCTCATAGCGCGACCAGTCGATGCCGCTGCGCACGTCGCGCACCCGGCCATATTGGTCGGTCATCACCGCATCGTCATAATAGCGCGACCAGCCATAGCCGGTGGTCGGCGCCGGCAGGCCATAGGCGCCATAATTGGCGATGAAGAAGCGCGGATGGACCCAGTAGGCGGGCAGGGCAAAGCCCACCAGCGGCCGCTGATAGCTTTGCCAGCCGCCCGGCGCGGCCCAACCGGCATACCAGCGCCCGTCATAGCGCGGCCCCCAGCGATGGGCGGTCGTTGTCGTCGCCGTGGTGGTGGTGCGGACCACGCTGGTGCCGGACGTCGCTGGCGCCTGCGCGGTAACCGGCCCTGCAAGGCTGGCGATCAGCGCCATGGCGCTGCTGGCGAAGAATAAGCGCGCGGCCATCATCATGCTCCCTGTTCCTGCAGGGGCGTCAGGCCGCCCGCACGGTCATCATGCTAACGCGGAAATTAGCATGACGATCCGTGCAACGCCATGTTCGGCTTATGAAATCCTGTCCCGGAACGGGGCAGGGCGGCGATCAGCCGATGCGGCCGGCGACCCGCGCGACCAGTTCTTCCAGCCCCTGCTGGTCGGCACTGTCGAACCGGGCGGGGCGTGGGCTGTCCAGGTCCAGCACGCCGATCAGCCGGCCGTCATGCACCACCGGCACGACGATCTCGGACGCGCTCGCCGCGTCGCAGGCGATATGACCGGGGAAGGCATGGACATCGGCCACCAACTGCGTCTCGCGCGTCTGCGCGGCGGTGCCGCACACGCCGCGGCCCAGCGGGATGCGGATGCAGGCCGCCTTGCCCTGGAACGGGCCAAGCACCAGCTCGTCCTCGACCATGCGATAGAAGCCGGCCCAGTTGAGGTCGGGCAGGAACTGCCAGATCAGCGCCGACAGGTTCGCCATGTTGGCTACCGCATCGGGTTCGTCGCGGGTCAGCGCATCGGCAGCGGACAGAAGATCGGCGTAAAGCGTCGCCTTGTCGGCGTCGGCAGCGGGGGCGAAATCATACATGGGCACGCATATAGGATGGCCCGCACCGCTCGGCCAGAGGTTAGGATGTAGGGACGGGATTATCGATCCATCGCCGCTTGAGAGGAGCCGGCAACAGCAGATCTGCATAGGATGTGCCCGTGTAGCAGCGTATCTGGACGACAAGGCCGGCAAGCAGGGCGATCGGCGCAATGAGGTTCCACGCCATCACCAGCAAGGGCGCGGCAAAGGCCATCCACAGGATGATCCGCTCGTTGCGATGAAGCGCGTGCCATTGGCCATAAAGCAGGATCGCGAAGCCAAGGCAGCAAACCGTCAGATCATAGTTGAAGATATAGGGGGTGATCAGGGCCGTCGCGGTGGCCGTGATGAAGGCCAGTTGATGGACGGAGCAGTCACGCGCGCGCCAGGTCAGGTAGAGCGCGCTGCCCGCGAACAGGGTCTGGGCCATCAGCGGCAGCCAATACGGCCCCTCGCGCAGCGCGACATAGGCTGATGTCATCATGAAGAAATAGAATTTCTCGCCCTCTGCGGTCATGATCCGGGTCTGGAGGGCAGAGGTATCCGTCAGCCAGGTGGGCCAGAGATCGAAGCCGAACGCCATGCCGCTCAGCCCGATCAGCCCCAGGGTGACGGCGAGTGCAGCGCTTATCGCCCGGAAGGCCCTGCGATGGACCAGCGTCAGGGCAATCAGCAGGCCCAGATGGGGCTTGAGCGTCAGCAGCCCGGCGACAAGGCCCGCGCGGACCGGCGCATGGCGCAACTGGGCGAAGAACAGCAGCCACAGGCCGCCAATGACGAACCCATAATGGCCGACCCAGATATTGACGATCGCCGCCGGCGTCAGCAGCGCAAGCCAGGGGGACAGGCCGGCCGGTATGTAGGGACGGGCCGCCCAGGCAAAGAAGATGGCGCCAAGGCCCGTCCACAGGGCGAGCGCAACCGGATAGGGAAACAGCGCAAAGGGTATCGCCAGGAATAGGCTATGCGGAGGATAGGAGTAGTTCAGCATCTCCAGCGGGCCGAAAAGCCCGGCCTGCCAGTCCATATAGGACTGAAAATCATAGAGACGCTCAAGCTGGCCGGTCAGTGCGAGCGTTCCGCCGGACCAGACATTGAGGAAATCGCGGCCGATCAGAAGTCGGGCTTCGGGCAGGTGCAGGCCGTCAAGCTGGCGCAAATCCGAGAGGATCAGGAAGACGCCCAGGAAGGTGGCGGCAACCCACATGAACCAGTTCCAGGGGCGCGGTGGCAGAAGAATAGGGCGTTCGGCCGGCATGGCATCCTCGGGAAGCTGGGAACGCGGTCCTGCGTCCCATCCTCCCTAGCAAGGCAATGATGGTTAATTCGTAAATGGCCGCTAAATTCAGTCCATCCTGACCCGGCCGCGTCCCTGTTTCACGGCTGCGCGCTTGACCTTGCCGTCGACGCGGCGCTTCTGCGATGCCTTGGTCGGCTTGGTCGGGCGCCGCTTCTTGGGCACGATTGTCGCCTCGCGGATCAGCGCGAACAGCCGCTCGCGTACTTCCTGCCGGTTGAGCAGTTGCGACCGCGCGCCCTCGCTGCGCAGGATCAGTACGCCCTCGCGGGTCATGCGCGATCCGGCCAGGTCCGCCAGCCGCTGCTTCACCGCATCGGGCAGGCCGGGCGAAGCGGCGACGTCGAAGCGCAGCATCACTGCGCTGTCGGTGGTGTTCACATGCTGGCCGCCCGGCCCCGACGCGCGCGCGAAGCTCTCGACAATCTCGTCGCTGTCGATCGCGATGGAGCGGGTGACGGGGATGGCGACCATGGCGCAGGGCCGGGCTTACAGCCCGGCTTCCTCCAATATCTCGGGGCCGAAGCATGCATCGACGAAGCTCTGCGGCAGTGGCGCGGTCGCCTGCGCGGGCGGCTTGTTGTCGCCGCGCGGCACGCTCAGGAACCGGCTGTGCAGCAGCATCGCGCCCTGTCCGTCGCCATAGACCGGATCACCGACGATGCCGAAGCCCAGCCCATGCTGGGCATGGACGCGGATCTGGTGGGTGCGGCCGGTTTCGGGCGTGAAGGCGATCAGCGCACGGCCGTCCTTAACCGCCAGCTTGCGCCAGTGGGTGACGGCGGGCTTGCCGGCCTTCGCCGCGATCATGCGCCAGCCCTGGCTCGGCGTGCTCACCTTCTTGAGCGACAGGGCGATCGTGCCTTCGTCCGCCTCGGGCACGCCCTCCAGCACCGCAACGTAGCGCTTCTCGACCGTGCCGGCCTCGAACGCGGCGGCAAAGCGCTTGTGCGCCTTGGGGTTGCGCGCGAGCAGCAGGCAGCCGCTGGTGTCGCGGTCCAGCCGGTGGACCGCCAGCGGCCAGCGCTGGAAGCCGAAGGTCAGCGAGGCGAGGTGGTTTTCAAGGCTGATCGATCCGTCGCGCGGCGCATCGACCGGCAGGCCGGCCGGCTTGTCGAGGATGATGGCCTCGCCATCGATGAACAGCACTTTGTCGCTAAGCAGGGTCAAATATCAATCCGATCGGGAAATCTGGCGTCCGGGTAATCTGGTTGGGCGATTGACGCCCACGTCGCATCCTATAGGGCGTGGAACCGATGGAGAATAGGGGCCTTACCTATCAACATGCGCCGCAGCGGCTCGACTGGGTCGATGTCGCGCGCGGCATCGGCATCATCGCCGTGGTGGTCGGCCATGTCTGGACGCGCGGCGCCTTGCGCGACGCCATGTACAGCTTCCACATGCCGCTCTTCTTCCTGCTGTCGGGCATGCTCTCGCGCCCGCACCCTGTCGGCCCCTTCACCCGGCGCCAGTTGCTCGGCCAGATGCGGCCCTATGCGATCTTCCTCGCGCTGTTGATCCTGGCCGATCAGATCATTGAACCGGCAAAGGGCAATCTGCCGATCTTCCACCAATGGCCGCGCGATCTGCTGCCGATCCTGCTCGGCGGCTATTGGCTGCGCGGCCCCTATACCATCTTCTGGTTCGTGCCCTGCCTGATGCTGGCGCGAATCCTGTTCAACCTCGCGCTCAACCGCTGGCCCGATCCGCTCGATCGGCGCTGGGCATTGCTGATAATCCCGGTGCTGCTGCTCGCCTATGCCATTGGTCATGCGACACCGGCCTCGCCGCTGGGCCTGCTGAGCGTGCCGATGGCGATGATCCTGCTCTGGGTCGGCGCGCTCTGGCCCCGACTGCACTGGCGCAATTTCTGGATAGCGCCACTCGGCCTGCTCGCGCTGGCGGGCCTTGTCGGCTGGCTACCGACGCTCAACATGAAGGCGGCCGACTATGGCTGGCCCTTGCTCTCGATCGGATCGGGCATCGCGACGTCGCTGCTGCTGTTCCGTCTGTCCGCCCGCATCGCGCCCGTGGCGGCCCCGATCGCCGCGCTTGGCCGGGCGTCACTAGTCATCATGTATCTGCATGTCGCGATCATCCATTATGGCACGCCCTATCTGGCCAGGCCCTGGCTGTTGGTTCTGGCGCTGCTGGCACCCTTCGCCCTGTGGCACCTCATCCGCCTGTCCCCGCGCCTCAGCCGTTGGATGCTCTAGGACAAGGACGGCGCCGACGCTGGCCAGGATCGCCAGCCGGCCAGGAAGAAGGCGATGGCCGCCATGGCGCGCGCATGCGTTCGGTCTGAAACGCCAGCCGGCTCGATCCCCTGTGCCGCCCGGTCCAGCGCTTCGCCGGCGACCAGCCGCACGAACATGTCCGCGCCCATCCTGACCGTCTCTGCCGGCCGGGCGCCATCCTCGGCCAGGATGGCGGCGATCGCCGTGCTGGCGCGCTGGAACGGGCCATCGACGCTGAGCGCCAGCCCCGGCTGACGCGCCGCCTCCGCCACGATCATGCGATACAGCGCGATCGCATGGGGGTTGAGCAGCCAGCCGAGCAAAATCTCGCCCGCCGCTTGCAAGCGCTGTTCCAGCGGACCGGCCTCGACCCGCGCCAGATTGGGCATGCCCGACTGGCGGGCCAGGCGCTCGACCACCTCGACGAACAGGTCCGACTTGGTCCGGGCGCGGCGATAGAGGGTGCGCTTGGTCACCCCGGCGCGGCGGGCGATGGCCTCCATGCTGGCGCCCTGGAAACCGGCCTCGATGAAGATCGCCAATGCCGCATCCAGCATCGTCGCTTCAATCTGTCCGGCCGCCTCGCGCGATGGCCGGCCGGTCGGCCGCGCCGATCCGTCGCTTCCTGATCCGTCAGCCCGCTGGCTGGTGTCGGCGGCCATACCTGCTTTCCTTCCATTCGGCTCCGGCATAAAAGGATACGGAACCGGATACTTTGAGTCGAGTTTATTTCCCATCGGTCATGCAGTCGCCTGGCGGCGATAATCAAGGAGCAGTTGGAATGGCGTTGTTTAAGGAGCTGGTCGCGATCGTCACCGGCGGTGCATCGGGCATCGGCGAAGCGGTGGTGAAGGATTTGCTGGCGGAAGGGGCCAAGGTCGTCATCGCCGATTTCGACGAAGCGGGGGCACAGCGTCTCGCGCAATCTTGTGGCGAGGATCAGGCACGCGCCTTCAAGGTCGATGTCAGCGATGCACAGGCGGTCAGCGCCAGCGTCGATTTCGCCGTCAAAACCTTCGGCGGACTGCATCTGGCGGTCAATAATGCCGGGATCGGCGCACCGTCCACGCCGCTGGCCGACATCGCCATCGATGACTGGCACCGGGTCGTCGGCGTCGATCTGCACAGCGTCTTCTACGGCATGAAATATCAGATCCCGGCGATGCTGAAATCCGGTGGCGGCGCGATCGTCAACATGGCCTCGATCCTGGGCGCGGCCGGTTGGGCCGGCTCCGCCGCCTATGTGACGTCCAAGCATGCGGTCGTCGGCATGACCAAGACCGCCGCGCTCGACTATGCTGGCCAGGGTATCAGGGTGAATGCGGTCGGGCCGGCCTTTGTCGAAACCCCGGCGCTCGGCAAGACCATGACCGATGCGGAACGGGCGGTCCTCGCCGGCCTGCATGCGTTCGACAGGCTGGCGCGCCCGGAGGAGATCGCTGCCATGACCAGCTTCCTCCTGTCCGACCGCGCCTCCTTCATGACCGGAACCTATTATCCGGTCGATGGCGGCTATCTGGCGCGCTGACGGCGCGGGGCGTCAGCCCTGCTGGATCAGCGACAGCCGATGATCCTCGCCGGCGCGGGCGACCAGGGCATAGGCGGCCTGGGCGATGACCTGCGCCTGGCTCAGCGCGGCGGCATCCTCCTGCTGGGCGGGGGCGACCGGGTCGGCGACGGCGGATGCCACCGGCGACGCATAATAGCCCGCGTCGGACAATTGCGTGTCCAGCGTGGTTTCCGGCGCCGCGACGGCCTGCGATCGCGGCGCTGGCGTGGGCGCGCTATAGGTAAGGGGCGACAGCGAAAGTGACAGGGATACGCTGTCGCTGACGACGGCTGTTTCGCTCGCGATCACCGGGGCCGGCGCGGTCGCTGCGGCAGATGGTGTCGTTTCGACCGCCGGCGGGACGCTGGCGACGGGCTCGGCCGCCGCCACCGGCGTCGTGGCCGCAGGCATGCTCGCCTCTGTCACTTTCGCTGTCGTGCTGCCGCCATTCTGGTTTGCCTGCCGAACCTTTTCGGCAAATTCTTCCATCGCCTTCTTGAACTGGCCCCAGCCATTGCCCGAACCGCCGATCGCACCAACCATCTCTGTTTCGCTCCCGGTCCCCGATCCGGCCATGGCGCGGCAGGGGCTGCGATTTTCCCAAGGAACGGGCTTATCCGGCGATTAAGCATTCAATGCAGATGGCGCAGCTTGTCAGGGTTGCGCATGATGTAGATGGCGGTCACCTGGCCATCCTCTATGTCCAGCGCGGTGGTCTGCAATTCGCCATCGGCCTCGCGGGTGACGAAGCCGGGCAGGCCGTTCACCATGCAGGTGCGCAGCAGGGTCGACCCATATTTGCCGAACAGCACCGCCAGCGCCTTGTGGACCTGCATCACCTGGCCATGGCCGATCGCCGGGCGGATCGCGGCCGGGCGCTTGCCGCCGCCATCGCTGTGGAAGCTGACATCCTGCGCCAGCAGCGCGCCCAGGCCCCCCATGTCGCCGCTGCGCGACGCGGCGAAGAAGGCGCCGGCAATCTCCAGCCCGCGCTGTTTCTCGACTTGGAACCGGGGGCGGGCGTCGCGGACATGATCGCGCGCGCGGGCGGCGAGCTGGCGACAGGCGGCGGCATCGCGCTGGATGGTCCTGGCCACCTCGTCAAAGGCGAGGCCGAACACATCATGCAACAGGAAGGCTGCCCGCTCCAGCGGCGACAGCCGCTCCAATGCCAGCATCAGCGGTAGGGTGACATCCTCTTCCTCGTCCGCTTCCTCGACAACCGGCTCGGGCAGCCAGGGGCCGACATAGGTTTCGCGCTGCGCCCGCGCCGACTTCATCTGGTCGAGGCAGAGCCGGGTGACGATGCGGCGGAGAAAGGCTTCGGGCTCGCGCACCGCGCCATGGTCGGTGCCCATCCAGCGAATGAAGGCATCCTGCACCACATCCTCGGCATCGGCGACCGATCCCAGCATGCGATAGGCGACCCGGATCAGGCGGGGACGCAGCGGGTCGAAGCGCGCCGCCGCGTCCATCTGCGTCCCCCGCGCCATCAGGCTGCTGCCTTCATCGGCATGTCGTACCAGAGGTTGAAGCCGACGGCGATGCGGTTCCAGCCATTGATGATGTTGATCATCAGGGTCAGCTTCACCTGTTCCTCCTCGGTGAACTCCCAGTTCAGCGCCTCCTTGGCGGCCTCGTGGGTGTGGCCCTTGGCGATTTCGGTCAGCGCCTCGGTCCAGCCCAGCGCAGCGCGCTCGCGGTCGGTGTAGCAGGGCGCCTCGCGCCAGGCCGACAGCAGGTAGATGCGCTGTTCGGTCTCGCCCTTCTCGCGCGCTTCGTACGTATGCATGTTGATGCAGTTGGCGCAGCCATTGATCTGCGACGAACGGATCTTCACCAGTTCGATCAGGCTCGGCTCCAGGCTGTCGGCGACGGCGGTGGACAAAGCGGTCCAGCTCTTCATCAGCAGCGGCGCGGCGGCATAGGGATTGATCTTGTCGGTCATGATACAGCTCCTTGCTTGCTATTGCTGACATGACGAGACGGCCGCGCCCGATGTGACATGGGCAGCAACTTTTTTCGCAAGGGTCGAAAATATTTTGCCGATTCCGGCTCTGGACAGGGGGCGGGGGCAGGCGCTAGCCGGCGCCGCCTATGTCTATCATTGCCACCATCATGAACACGGCCACCGGCCAGCCCATCCAGAAGATGAAGTTCGAGCGCATGCCCAAGCCCTGGGTGTCGCTGAACCTTGAAAATGGCGAACTGGTCACCGCCGACCGCGTCGTCGTCGGCAAGCCTGCACCGGGCAAGTTCATCACCCCGGTCGAAGTCTGGGTCACGCCCAAGACGCTGGGATAATAAAAAGAAAAAGGAGCTGGCGCGCAGTCCCGGCGTGCCAGCTCCCTACAACCTGATGGCGCACCCATGCGACCGAAGAACGCAGCCAGGCTGCGTTCCCCAGACGGCGCGGATTGCGATTAACCGTGCAGCTTGATCGCGGTTTCGGCGATCCGGCGGCCCTGATAACGGGCGCCGTCCAGTTCTTCCTCGCTCGGCTGGCGGCTACCGTCGCCATCGGCCAGGGTGGTCGCACCATAGGGCGAACCGCCGCGCACCTTGTCGACGCCCATCTGGCCGGCAAAGCCATAGTCCAGGCCGACGATCGTCATGCCGAAATGCAGCAGGTTGGTGATGATCGAGAAGAGGGTGACTTCCTGGCCGCCATGCTGCGACGCGGTCGAGGTGAAGGCACCACCGACCTTGCCGTTGAGCGCGCCACGCGCCCACAGGCCGCCGGCCTGATCCAGGAAGGCCGCCATCTGGCTCGACATGCGGCCAAAGCGGGTGCCGGTGCCGATGATGATCGCGTCATAATCCGCCAGTTCGGCGACGGTCGCGACCGGCGCGTCCTGCTCCAGCTTGAAATGGGCGGCCTTGGCGACTTCCAGCGGCGCGGTTTCGGGCACGCGCTTGATGTCGACCTGCGCGCCGGCGGCGGCTGCGCCTTCGGCCATAGCCTTGGCCATCGTTTCGATATGCCCGTAGGACGAATAATAGAGAACCAGAACCTTAGCCATTGTCACGTCTCCTCATCTGAAACTGAAAGGTTGAAAGGGGGTGGTCGCCCGCACAAGGGAGGGAGCATGCGGGCGACCCGGACCGGTTCGTTGGGGGAGGGGATTAACGAACCGGCGCGTAAGCGTCATGTCTATTCGCTGTCGACCAGGACGATCTCGCTGTCCTCGACCGCGGTGATGGTGATGGGCGCGCCGCCGATGATGGCCGCGCCGTCCCGTGCCTCGAAGGTCTGGCCGTCAATCTCGATCCGGCCCGTCGCCGGGACCAGATAGAGATGGCGACCTTCGCCGGCCTCATAGGTCACGCTGTCGCCGGCCTTGATCGTGCCGCCCAGCAGCCGGGCGTCGGCCCGGATGCGCAGCGCTTCCTTGTCCTCGTCATGGCCGCTGGCCAGCACCACCAGCTTGCCGGAGCGATCGCCCTTCGGGAAGGGCTTGGCGCCCCAGCTGGGGGATCCGCCGACCGACCGGGGAATGACCCAGATCTGGAACAGGGTGGTGGTTTCGTCCTCCAGATTATATTCGGCATGGCGGATGCCGGTGCCGGCCGACATCACCTGGACGTCGCCCGCCTCGGTGCGGCCCTTGTTGCCCAGGCTGTCCTGGTGGGTGATCGCGCCGGTGCGGACATAGGTGATGATCTCCATGTCGCTGTGCGGGTGGGGCGGAAAGCCCGAGCGCGGACCGATCTCGTCGTCGTTCCATACCCGGATCGCGCCCCAGCCCATGCGGGCGGGATCATAGTAATTGGCGAAGGAAAAATGATGCCGTGCGTTCAGCCAGCCATGGTCGGCATGGCCGAGCGACGCGAACGGGCGGCGCTCGATGCGGCTCGCGGTTGTCGTGCTCATGGGGTCTGCCTTTCGATTGCGATGCCGGATGCTTCCGGCTTGCTTTCCGACAATCTAGCGATCAGGTTCGTTTCTTGAATAAGCAGTGTTGAAACGGATTGTTTCCCTATGCGCCTACCTGATTTCGAGGCCTGGGCGATGTTTGCCGCCGTGGTCGAACATCGCAGCTTCACCGACGCGGCCAAGGCGCTCAGTGTCTCCAAGGCCACCGTGTCCAAGGCGGTGACCCGCCTGGAGCAGCATCTCGACACCAGCCTGTTCAGCCGCACCAGCCGCCGCCTGGCGCTGACCGAGAGCGGCCGCCGCCTTGCCGATCATGCCCAGCGCATCCTGGCCGAAGGGCAGGCGGCGGAGGAGGCTGCGCGCGACGAGACCGCCGAACTCTCCGGCACGGTGCGCCTGGGCGCGCCGATGAATTTCGGCCTGCTGCGGATCGCGCCGCTGATCGCGCAGTTCACCAAGGAAAATCCGCTGGTCGATGTCGACCTGCATCTGTCCGATGCCAAGATCGACATCGTCGAACTCGGCCTCGACGCCACTATCCGCATCGCCGACATGCCCGACAGTTCGCTGCGTGCGCGCCGGCTGGCGGATGTCCATATGCATGTCGTCGCCTCGCCCGCCTATCTGGCCGAGCGCGGCCGTCCGACCCATCCGTCCGACCTCGGCAGTCATGACTGCCTCTGCTATTCCAACGTCACCGCGCCCGATGTCTGGCGCTTCACCGGGCCGGGGCAGCAGAATGTCACGGTGCAGGTCCGCCCGCGCATCACCGTCAACAGCGGCGAGGCGATGATGCCCGCGCTGCGGCTGGGCGTCGGTATTGCCCGTCTGCCCGATTTCATCGTCGGCGATGCGATCCGTTCGGGTGAGCTGGAAGAGATATTGCTCGACTGGCGGCCGCCGCCCTTCGGCCTGCATCTGGTGACGCCGCCCTCGCGGCTGCGGCCGGCGCGGGTGGAGGCGCTGCTCGACTTCCTGACCCGCCACCATGGTTGCTGAGGCTGGTTTACGAAGTGCAAATTTCCGCCTTGTGATCGCCACGGATCGCCCGTGCGAAAGGCGGAACCAGGGCAGGACTTTGCTCGTTTCGTCCCGGAATCCAGCTTGACTCGATAGGGATCGTTACGGGGTCAACGCTTTGTAAATAGATTCGTTTTTATACGACTCGCGGATTCCTGCGGGTTAGCGAAAAATTAACCTTTGTCCTTCAGAAGTTTTTTGGTTAATGATTGCGAGCAGAAACCGTTCTGGTGGGGTGAACGGACCTGCGACACGAAGGGGCTTCCAATGCGCGTGCTGCTGATTGAGGACGAACCGACCACCGCCAAGGCGATCGAGCTTATGCTCACGACCGAGGGCTTCAATGTCTACACCACCGATCTCGGGGAAGAGGGCCTCGATCTCGGCAAGCTGTACGACTATGACATCATCTGTCTCGACCTGAACCTGCCCGACATGCACGGCTATGACGTGCTCAAGAAGCTGCGGGCGGCACGGGTGCAGACCCCGGTGCTGATCCTGTCGGGCGTCGCCGAAATGGACAGCAAGGTCCGGTCCTTCGGCTTCGGCGCCGACGATTATGTCACCAAGCCGTTCCATCGCGAGGAACTGATTGCGCGCATCCACGCCGTGGTCCGCCGCTCGAAGGGCCATTCGCAGTCGGTCATCCGCACCGGCAAGCTGGCGGTGAACCTCGACGCGAAGACCGTGGAAGTGGACGGCAACCGCGTCCATCTGACCGGCAAGGAATATGCGATGCTGGAGCTGCTCTCGCTCCGCAAGGGCACGACCCTCACCAAGGAGATGTTCCTCAACCATCTCTATGGCGGCATGGACGAGCCCGAACTCAAGATCATCGACGTCTTCATCTGCAAGCTGCGCAAGAAGCTGGCGCTGGCCTGCGGTGGCGACAATTATATCGAGACCGTCTGGGGCCGCGGCTATGTGCTGCGCGATCCCGATGAGGTCGAGGCGCTCGAAGCGCGGGTTGCCTGATCGACCGCTGATAGCATGTCAGGGGGTGGAAAGGCCGGCGGTCCGATGGGATCGCCGGCCTTTTCCGTGTCCGCCATATTGTTACAAATTATGTAATTTCCATAGAATTAAGCTGCCATTTACCATCGATGCCTAGGCCGGGGGTGAAGGAGTTTTATGTTCATGGGCCAGGCCATTCACCCCCACAGCCGCGATGCCGTCTGGGACGCCATCTGCCGTTCGCAGGCGGTGATCGAATTTGCGCCGGACGGCACGATCCTCTGGGCCAATGATCTGTTCCTGGCGACCATGGGCTATGCGCTGGGGGAGATTGTCGGCCGCCATCATCGCATCTTCTGCGATGAAGGCCAGGCGCGCTCGGCCGCCTATGCAGCGCTGTGGGACAAGCTGGCGCAGGGCGATTTCGATGCCGGCGAATATCGGCGCCTCGACAAGCATGGCCGCGACATCTGGCTGCAGGCCACCTATAATCCGGTCTTCAATGCCGAAGGCCAGGTCGAGCGTATCCTCAAGATCGCGACCGACACCACCCCGTCCAAGATCTTGCGCGCGGAACTCAAGAGCACGGTCGACGGGCTGGTCGACATTGTCGACACGATCAGCGGCATCGCCAACCAGACCAATCTCCTCGCCCTCAACGCCACGATCGAGGCGGCACGGGCCGGCGAGGCCGGGCGTGGCTTCGCGGTGGTCGCCGCCGAGGTCAAGAAACTGGCGGGGGACACGCGCGCGGCGACCGATCGCGCCCGTGCCATGGTGGTCGCGTCCAGCTGATCCCGTCGCCCGATTGCGGACATGATGCGGCCGGCGATCCTATGGGGATCGCCGGCCGCTTCCGTCAGGCGACGGCTACGGGGTTATGGGGTCAATCCGTGGCCTGATCGGAAGAGGAAGGGGTAGCGGCCTCGCTCTGCGGCTGGCTGGTGCTGCCATGGGTCTCGCCGCTGCCCGAAACCTGCCCGCTGGCGTCGATCGAGGCGGCGCTGCCGACGGCATTGGTCGCGCTGCCTGCGACATTGCCCGCCGCCGATCGTGCGCCGCTGGCCGTCGAGCCCGCCCGATCCCGTGCGGTGGCAACCGTGCTGCCTGCCCGGTCACGGGTCGATGCCACGGTGCTGCTCGCCCGATCGCGCATTGTCGCGACGCCGCTTTGCGCCCGATCCCGTGCGGCGCCGACCGTGTCGCTCGCCCGGCTACGCGCCGCATCGGTCGCGCCGGTCACATCGTTGGTGCCCAGCGTATCGACCGCCAGATTGCCGCTGGCCGATCCCGATCCGCTGGCCGAGCGGCTCTTGCCATGACGGGTTGCCGATCCTTCGGCGCGACCATTGCCGTTGCCGCTGGCGCCGACCCGGCCATTGTCGAGGTCGATGCTGCGATCCAGGCTGCCCGATCCGCCGAACGAACCGCCCAGCGCGCCGCCCAGGCCGCCGGTCATGCCGCCCAGTCCGCCGCCACCCAAGGCGCCGCCACCGCCCAGCAACTGGGCCGATGCGGGGGCCGTGGTGAGCGCCGCGAGGCAGGCGGTTGCGATGATAATCTGCGTCTTCATGGACCGTCTCCTTGGTCATCTTGATCCGATGACAGGACAACGGCGGGGCGTTTCGCTTTAATCCCGGACGTCTGAATTTTTCTCGCAAGACACGGAAATTCAATCCATATTTCTGCAGGTGTCGCACAATATGCCGGCGCCATAGCCCTTGCCGCGACCGGGCTTCGCCTCCCGCCGCAATGCCTCGACCGATCCGCCCGCCATCAGGCGCCCGGCCACCAAAGGCGCCGCAAAGGATGTGCCGCGCACCTTGTCCCGGCCGCCCGCCATGCCGGCGGCCATCATGTCCGCACCGGGCGCGGCGAAATCGACATGGGCCGCGCGCCCGGCCTCGGGCAGCAACCGGCCACGCCCGTCCACGCCGGTTACGGCGATCACCTGCGGGTAGGATGCGGGGTAGGCGGGCGGGGCGGCCGGGCCGTCATTGCCGACTGCCGCGACCAGCATCACCCCCTTGTCGCGCACCAGCCGGATGGCCCCGGCCAGCAAGGGATTGTCCGGCCCGACCAGGCTGATCGTCACCACCCTCGCGCCGCGCGCCGCCATCCAGCCCAGCGCGCGGACGATGGCAAAGCTGCTGCCGCCGGCCGGATCGTCGCCATAGACATCGGCGATCAGCAGCGGCGTGCCCGGCGCCGCGCCCTTCACACTGTCATTGCCACCGATCAGGGATGCGACCGCCGTGCCATGGGCGCTGGCCCTTGGCGCGCCGGCCACGAAGCCGCGCTGCTCGATCGGGCCGGCCAGCGCCGGATGTGCGGCCACGCCGCCATCGATCAGGCCCGCCGCGCCGCGCCCGACACTGCCATGGCTCGCCAGCGCAGCCGATCGTCCCTCCGCAGCCGCGCCGCTCGGGAAATAGAGATTGTCGGCGCTCGCCTGCGCCTGCGGAGCGATCTTGCGCACGCTGCGCAGCGCCCGCGCCAGGCTCTGGCCGTCGGGCACGGTCAGGCGGGTGATCGCCATGTCGATCCCCTCCGCCTCGACCCGCTCCACGCCATAGCCGGCCGCCCGCAGCTTATCGATCGCGGCCGCGTCCGCCCCGGTCAGCAGGATGATGCCGCGCCGCGCTGGCTCTCGCCGGTCGTCCAGTTCGACCGCGTCGCCATGCTGGCGCAGCAGCGCGTCGATCCGCGCCGCGCGCGCCGCTGCCAGCCGATCGGCCAGCCGCGCCGGCGAGAGCCGCTCCAGTCCGCTCTGGTCAACGATGCCGCCCAGCCGGTCGAGCGTATCGGGCAAAACCTGGCCGACCCCGCCCAGCGCACCGCCCCCCAACGCACTGGCGGCTGGCGCCGGCAGCAATTGCGCCTGCGCACCCGGTGTCGCCAGCCACAATCCCGCGATCAGCAACGGGCGCGTCCATCTCATCTCTGTCTCTTCCCGCCGGTCATCGCCGGCCTTTTCAGCGTCAAAATCGTCCATCGTCAAAAAAAATCCGGTTGCTGGACTTTCTGAAGGATGAAACGGCCGGGCAGGGACGTTTCATCCCTGAAAGCAATTTGGAGAAACCATGTCGTTCGAGCGCGACCTGCTGGCGATCCTGCCCCGGCTGCGGCGTTTTGCCGCCAGCCTGTCGCATGATCGCGCCGATGGCGACGATCTGTGCCAGGCGGCACTGGAAAAGGGACTGCGCGCCCGCGACCAGTGGCAACCGGGCACGCGGCTCGACAGCTGGATGTATCGGATCATGCGCAATCTTTGGATCGATGAGGGCCGCGCGCGCCAGCGGGCCGCCAGAACCTTCGCCCCGGAAGAGGCGGGGGCCGATGTCGGCTATGCGGGGGACAAGGCGGTGGAACAGGCCATGACCCTGTCCGACGTCGACCGGGCGATGCAGGCATTGCCGCCCGAGCAGCGCGAGGCGATCGCCCTCGTGCTGGTGGAGGGGCTGTCCTACAAGGAGGCGGCTGCGATATTGAACATACCGATGGGCACGCTGACCTCGCGACTGGTGCGCGGGCGCGGCGCGCTCATCGAACTCTTGGGGGAAGCGGCATGACCGACATTGACGAAGCCATGCTGATCGCCTGGGTGGATGGTGAATTGGACGAGGTGACGCGGCGGCGCGTCGACCGCGCCGTGGCGGACGATCCCGCGCTGGCCGCCCGCCTGGAGCAGCATCGGCGGCTGCGCGCACGGCTGGCCGGCCATTTCGCGCCGATCGCGCAGGAGGATGTGCCTGCGTCGATGCAGGCCATGCTGGCGCCGCCGACGGTGGTCCCGATCGTTCGGCCGTCGCGGCGCTGGAGTTGGGTTACGGCCGGCGCGATCGCTGCCAGCCTGCTGCTGGGCCTTGGCATCGGCCATATGTCGGGCGGGCCGGCAGGGCCGATTGCGGTAAAGGACGGCGCGATGCTGGCACAGGGATCGCTCGCCACCGCGCTCGACAGTCAATTGGCCTCGGCCGGGGAGGATGGCCCGGTCCGCATCGGCCTCAGCTTCCGGCGCAAGGGCGGCGGCTGGTGCCGCAGCTTCGACGGCGCGGCCATGGCCGGTGTCGCCTGCCGCACCGATGCCGGCTGGCAATTGCTGCAGGCGGTGCCCGGCAAGGGCCAGGCGAGCGAATATCGCCAGGCCGCTTCGGCCGATCCACGCCTTCTCGCCACCATCGACGGCCTGATCGACGGTGCCCCGGTTGATGCGCAGGGCGAACGGGCGGCGCAGGCGGCCGGCTGGCGCTAACTGCCGCTTCGCTGTCGCCTGACTGTCGCTTCAGTGTCGCTTCACCGTCGCGTCACTGTCGCTTCGGTGGCGCGTCTGGGACGCGTGGCAGGCGCGCCAGGCCGCAAAAACGGCTGATTTCACGTCGCACGACACTGTAAACTTTCAACTGTCGCGTCAGAATTCCAGGTTCAGCCGGCCATAATAGAAGCCGCCGCTGATCCCATAGGGGGCATAGGCATTGTAGAGGCTCCCGGCCGTCCGGTTCACGGGCTTCAATTTGTTGGGATAGGTGTTGAGCAGATTATTGGCGCCGACCGAGATCTTGACCCCTTGGGTCAGCTTGTAGCCCAGTTCGAGGTCGAGGATCGTTTTGGGCGTCAGCTTTTCATCGACATAGCCCAGGGTGCAGCCGGCACTGCCGGCGGTGCAGGCGGCAAAATCCTCGGTATGATAGACGGCGGCGCTCGCCCGCTGATAGATTTTGCCATAGCGGGTGGCGCGCAGGTTCAGGTTGAAATCGCCCTTTTCCCACAGGATGTTGCCGATCAGCTTGTCGCGCGGCGTGCCTTCGGAAAGGTCGCCCTGCTTGGCCCGGCCGATCAGCACCAGCTTCGATTCCAGGATTTCCGCCGGGACCGGGTCGATATGGGTGAAGATGGTCTTGTTGAAATTGGCCGACAGGCTGATCGTCGCGGTGCCAAGGTCGCCCAGCCCCGCCCGATAGGTGCTGACGATGTCGAGGCCGCGGGTGCGCGTGTCCGCCGCGTTGGAGAAGATGAGGCCGCCGGCAATGCCCTGGATGCCGGCCGCCGCCAGCGCGTTCATGACCACCGTGCCGCTCAGCGTTTCGGACAGCAGGATGCGGTCCCTGACCTTGATCTGATAGGCATCGACCGTGACGTTGAAATTGGGGGCCGGGGTCAGGACGATGCCGGCGGAAAAGTTGGTCGATTTTTCCGGTTTCAGCGGCTGCGCCCCCAGCGCCCGCGCGGCAACCCCGTCGACCGGCAGCGCCTGCACCGGCAGCAACTGGTTCACGCCGTTGACGGTGACGTTGATCGTGGAGGAGGAGGCATAATGTTGTTGCTGCAGCGTCGGCGCGCGAAAGCCGGTGCTGGCGGTGCCGCGAATGGCAAAGCCGCGAAATGGCTCGATGCGCAGCGACGCCTTGCCGGTATCGGTGGTACCGAAGTCGGAATAATCCTCGTGCCGTCCGGCAAGGCCGAACTCCAGCCCCTCGACGATCTGGCCTTCCAGATTGATATAGGCGCTCCAGTTGTCGCGGCTCCAGCTACCCGATCCTTCCGGCAGGAAGCCGGTGACGCCCTGCGACCCGACCCCGGTCCGCGTCGCCCCCGCGAGCCAGCTGCCGGCCGGCGAAACATAGCCGCCATCGATATAGGATTCCGGGTCGCCCGGACCGATCAGGAACTTGTTCTTCTTATATTCGGCGCCAACCGCGACCGACAGCGGCCCGGCGAGGCCGATGTCGAGCTCCTTGCTGAAGTCGAGATTGCTGGTCCATTCGTCGAAGCGGATCTTGCCGAGATAGAAATGGGTCGGGCTGGCCGGCCCCATGGAGGGGTTGAGCGAGGTGGTCTGCGCATATTTGACCTCGTCCTGCCCATAGCTGGTCGACAGGTCGACATGGATGCCGCCGCCAATCTCGCCGCGCAGGCCGCCGGCGACCTGAAAATCTTCGTCATAGACATGGATGCGGGGGATATAGCCCTCGGGATAGATCTCCAGGATATTGTTGAGCGCCGCCGGATTGCGATAGGTCAGCCAGCCGGCCGCATGCCGCTTGGAGTAGGTGCCGAAGCTGTACAGCTCCATGTCGCCCCCGACCGGCATCATCGCGTCATAGCTGGCATTGCCGCCGATCACCTGCGGCTGGCCATATCTGGCGCGGATGCGGTCCGGGTCGGCATTGCGTGCGTCGCCGGTGGGGTAGAAGGGATTGCTGGTGATCGGACTGCTGTTCACCACCGTATTGTCCTGCAGCACGCCTTCGCCCGACAGGTGGATATAGCCGCCGTCCGGCCCGATCGCGAAGCCCTTGTCGATCTGCCAGCGGCCCTGCCAGCCGCCATTGTCGGCAGTGCTGCCCATGGTCAGCGCCGCGCCGCCCTGGGTGTCGTTCTTCAAGATGATGTTGACCACGCCGGCGATCGCGTCCGACCCATATTGGGCCGACGCGCCGTCGCGCAGCACCTCGATCCGCTGGATTGCATTGCCGGGGATCAGGTCCAGGTCCGGCGGCGACTGGCCATTCTGGACCGACCCGTTGATGAACAGGGTGGCGGTGTTGTGCCGCCGCTTGCCGTTGACCAGCACCAGCAACTGGTCGCCGCCCAGGCCGCGCAGCGACAAAGTGCGTACCGCCCAGCTGGCGCCCGCGCCATTGTTCGACACGTTGATCGACGGGACCAGCGTGCCGAGCAGGTCGCGCACGGACTGCTTGCCGCTCGCTTCCAGATCCTTTTCGCCCAGCACGTCGATCGGCGCCAGGCTTTCGGCGACGGTGCGGGTCGTCTGGCGGGTGCCGGTGACGATGATCGGCGCGGATTCGGCGGCCGGCTCCGGCGCAGGCGCCATGGCAAGGCCATCGAGCGTAGCCGTGCCGCTCGCCTGCGCGAACTGGATCGCCAGCGGTCGGCGGCGCACCGCGCTGCGGTTGGGCGGGGTGATAAGGGCGATGACGCCGGCGCCGGCCGGGGATCGGCGCAATTCGGTGCCGGCCAGCAACTGGCTGAGCGCATCGTCGGTGCTCAGCCATCCTTCGACCCGGCGGCTGCGGATATTGGCAACTTCGTCATAGGGGAACAGGATGCGAATGCCGGCCTGCGCCGACAGCGCCCGCAGCGCGCCGCTCAGGGGCTGCGACGGGATGGAGAATTTGTGTCGCTGCGACAGGCTGGTGTCCGGCGCAGGGGCGGCAAGCAGTTGGGTCGGCACAACAAGGCATGTGGCGAGCGAAAGCCCCGCCAGAACATGGCGTTTCTGCATGATATGTCCCCTGCTGATCGGCATTTTTGCCGTTGGTCATGGGAACGAAATATGGCGGGCGATCCGCCATGGACCGGCAACAAAAGCGCCAGGCCATGGCTCTCGCTCAGGAAGGACTCAGGTTTCGCCGGTCTGAAGGAACCAGCGATCCGCGCCCTCTAGGCCGATCGCGGTCAGCCGGCCGGAATAATAGGCCCCGGTGTCGATGCCGATGCGGTTGGCGAGATTCTCGACCTCGGGCGTGATGCTGTGGCCATGGACCACCATCTTGTCATGCCGTCCGCCATGGTTGAGGAAATCGCCGCGTATCCAGCGCAGATCGGACGGTCGCTGCTCGGCCATCGGCACCCTGGGGCGGATGCCGGCATGGACGAACAGATAGTCGCCGACCGTCAGATGATCGACGAAGCTGTCGAGGAAATCGACATCCGCGCGCGGAATATAGTTCATCATCCAGTGGGCGATCGCCCCATCATCCATGTCGGCGCTCAGCGAAAGCGGCAGGCCGTAGCTGGCGAGCGTTTCCATGCCGCCGATGCGCCGGAAGAAGCCGACCGCGCCCTGATCGCCGCGCGCAGCCATGACGAAAATCTCTTCATGATTGCCCTTGAGCAGCCGTATGTCGCTGCCCGACCCATGCAGCGCCCGGACCCGCTCGATCACCTGCGCCGAATGCTGCCCGCGATCGATCAGGTCGCCAAGCAGGATGAGGCATCGGCGCTTTCCAGGCCGCAGCGCATCGTCGGCCGAAAGCATGCCGAGCAACTGGTCGAGCAGGTCGAGCCGGCCATGAATGTCGCCGATTGCATAGATGCGCCAGTCATCCCCCACGCTGGGGGGCATCGCGTCCCGGTCATCGGATCGGCGCAGGAATTTCAGCATCGGGAGGGCCATGTGCGCTTCATGGCCCGCGATGCTGCCACAGCGTCACAGGCGCGGCAATGTCACGCCCTGCTGTCCCATATATTTTCCGGCCCGGTCGGCATAGCTGACCTCGCAGGGTTCGTTGCCCTGCAGGAACAGGAACTGGCAGGCGCCTTCATTGGCATAGATCTTGGCGGGCAGCGGCGTGGTATTGGAAAATTCCAGCGTCACATGGCCTTCCCAGCCCGGTTCCAGCGGCGTGACGTTCACGATGATGCCGCAACGGGCATAGGTGGATTTGCCTAGGCAGATAACCAGCACGTCGCGCGGCACGCGGAAATATTCGACCGTGCGGGCGAGGGCGAAGCTGTTGGGCGGGATGATGCAGACGTCGGTCTTGCGGTCGACGAAGCTGTTGGCGGCGAAATCCTTGGGATCGACCACGGCGCTGTCGACATTGGTGAAGATCTTGAACTCGTCGGCGACGCGCGCGTCATAGCCATAGGAGGACAGGCCATAGCTGATGCAGCCGTCGCGGCGCTGATTCTCGACGAACGGCTCGATCATGCGGTTCGACTGGGCCTGCTTGCGGATCCAGCGGTCGGAAAGGATGGACATGGGTCTGTCAGCTCTTCTGTGCAGGGGTGATGCCAAGGTCGGCCGGGCCGAAGGCGTGGGGCAACAGGTCGGCAACGCGATGTTCGACCAGGCCGTCACCTTCGGGCGCGACGCAATAGATGGCCAGGGTGCGGCCGGCCATCTGTTCGGCCTCGTTGATGACCTGGCGGCATCGGCCACAGGGGCTGACGATCGCCTCGCCGCCGACGCTGCCGTCCGCCGCCATGCCGCCGCCGACGACCGCGATCTCGGTGACATCGGCCAGACGGCCCTGCGCGTTGACGGTCGCTAGCGCGACCGTTTCGGCGCAGAGCGACAGGCCATAGCTCGCATTTTCGAAATTGCTGCCGGTGACGATGCTGCCATCGGTCAGGCGCACGGCGGCGCCCACGGCAAAGCGGCTGTATGGCGCATGGGCATGGGCCAGCGCGCCGCGGGCTGCCGCGACCAGCGCGGCGATATTCTTGTCTTCTGCACTCATGGTGCCACCACATCCCATCTGATCGGTCCGTCGACGCCGTCGATATGCCGCATGTCGCTGGCTGTCCACATCACCCAGGGCCGTTTGGCATAATCGGGCGCGAAGAAATTGCCGTCGACCCACAAGGTCCGGTTGATGCCGCTGGCAATGTCATATTGGGCGTCGAAATCGGCGCTGATGTTGAGCAGGGTAGGCTTGCCGGCATGGCTTTCGACCAGATTGACCAGCGTGTTGAGTTCCGACAGCACCTGGTCGCGGCCGGGGCGCGTGGCGCAGGACGGATCGAACCCCAGCCGGATGACCGGGGGCAGGGCGGCATTGTCGCGCGGCACGGTGGTCATGAACTGGGTCGCCTGATCGACGGCCTTGGCGCACAGGCTATAGTCCAGCGCCGCGCCATAGCGCATGCCCGCGCCGCGTGCGCCGCGCCAGTTGGCGGCGAACAGCGGGTCGCGCAGGCTGGCGCCCCTGGCCGCGCGAATATAGGCGAAATCCGCCCCCTGCGCCGCCAGCGTGCCCCATTCGACCAAGCCGGTGTCGGATGTCACCGATACGCCCTGGGTCGGATATTCGTCACGGTTCGGAGCCCATCCGCGTGCATAGATCCACAGTGCCGAACCCAGCACCATGATGATTGCCAGAACCGCCCCCAAGCGGACCAGCAAGCCCCCCAAAGTCAAACGCCCGATGATATTACCCCTTGATGTGCAGGACGCAGATAAGTGTGAACAGGCGGCGCGCGGTGTCGAAATCGACCGCGATTTTCCCCTCCAGCCGCTCCTTCAGCATGTCCGCTGCGTCGTTGTGAATGCCCCGCCGGGCCATGTCGACGGTTTCGATCTGCGCTGGCGATGCATTGCTGATCGCCTGATAATAGCTGTCGCAGATCGCGAAATATTCGCGGATCGGTCGGCGAAAACGGCCCAGGCTCAGGATGATCGCCTCCAGCGGGCTGTCGTCCGCGCGATTGATCTCGATGACCAGGCGCCCTTCCTCGACCCGCAGCACTACCTTGTAGGGGCCGGCATAGCCGTCGGCATGGACGCGCTCGGGCGCGAAATGATTATCCTCCAGCAGGTCGAAAATGGCGATGCGCCGTTCCTGCTCGACATCCGCGTTGCGCCACAAGATGGTGCGCTCGTCGAGCTTGATGTCTATGATGCGCGGATCGGCCATGGCGGGTCTGCTGTCAGTGCGGCGGCGGGCCACGAAAAGCAAGCGGGACTTGTGGCGGGGGAGATGCGGTTGTTTCAACCTTCGCCCTTGCGCGACCCGCGTCGTGGCGCGATGAGGGCCCATGGTCGAACTCGTGAAACTCAATGCCGCTCCCGAAGAGGGCGGGCTGGAACTGCCGCGCAACGTCGAAGCGGAGGCTGCGCTGCTCGGCGCGCTGATGATTGACAACCGCATCGCGGAGGATGTGCAGCTCAAGCTGAAGCCCGAACATTTCTTCGAGCCACTGCATGGCCGTATCTATGAGGCGGTGATGCGCCTGATCGAGCGCGACATGATCGCCAATCCGGTGACGCTCAAGCCGATGCTGGAACAGGATCCGGCGCTCAAGGAGCTGGGCGGCGCGGCCTATCTGGCGCAGCTCACCGGCAGCGGCGCGGCGCTGCTGGGTGCGCGCGACTTCGCGACCCAGATCTATGACCTTGCCCTGCTGCGCCAGCTTGTGAATGTCGGTCGAGAACTGGTTGATAATGCTCTTGATACCAGCGAGGATGTCAATCCGCGCGAGCAGATCGAGCTGGCCGAAGTCGCGCTTTACAAAGTGTCGGAAGGCGAGGGCGAGAGCGGGTCGGTCAAGAGCTTCCTTTCGGCCTCCACCATGGCGGTACAGGTGGCTGAACGTGCGCTCAACAGCGGCGGCCATGTGTCGGGTATCACCACCGGCATCAACAGCCTCAACGAGAAGATCGGTGGTCTGCACAATTCCGACTTGATGATCCTGGCCGGTCGTCCGGGCATGGGCAAGACGTCGCTGGCGACCAATATCGCCTATAATGCGGCGTCGCGCTGGCTGCGCGACCATAATGACGGCATTCCGCCGGAAAAGAATATGGGCGCCAAGACCGCCTTCTTCAGCCTCGAAATGTCGGCCGACCAGCTCGCGACCCGCGTTCTGGCCGAACAGTCGGGCATCAGCGGCGAAGCGCTGCGTATGGGCAAGATCAGTCGGGCGGACTTCCAGAACCTGTCGCGCGCCGCGCGCGACCTGCAGGAACTGCCGCTGTTCATCGACGACACGCCGGGCCTGACGATCGCCGCGCTGCGCACCCGCGCCCGTCGCCTGAAGCGCCGTCATGATGTCGGCTTCATCGTCGTCGACTATCTCCAGCTGCTGCAGGGCAGCGGCAAGGCGGGCGATAGCCGCGTCAACGAAATTTCGGAAATTTCCCGTGGTTTGAAGACGTTGGCGAAGGAACTTCATGTCCCCGTGCTGGCGCTGTCACAGCTCAGCCGTGCGGTGGAACAGCGTGAGGACAAGCGTCCGCAGCTGTCCGACCTTCGCGAATCGGGCTCGATCGAGCAGGACGCGGACATGGTCTGGTTCGTGTTCCGCGAGGATTATTATGTCGCCGCCAAGGAACCGGGCAACAAGGAAGGGCCCGAGCATCAGGAATGGGTGCAGGAGATGGAACGCATCTACGGCCTGGCCGAAGTGATCGTCGCCAAGCAGCGTCACGGTTCGACCGGCCGTATCCGCATGAAGTTCGACGCCAAGATCACGCGCTTCTCGGATCTGGCCGAGGGCAGTTCCTACCTCGAAGACCTCGAATAAGCGGGCATGGCGGCGGACATGTCCGCCGCCACCGGGTTTAGCCGGCGACGAACGCCTTGAAGACGATGCACAGGCCGATCATGCTGGCGAGATAGGCGAGCGAGCGGACCACTGGCACGCCCAGGCCATAGAGCGGCAGGTAGAGCGCGCGCGACACCAGCCACAGCCAGCCACCGATCGCCGTCCATTCGCTGGTGCGGCCGGTCACGACCACGCCGAACAGGACGATGATCGCGATCGGGAAGGTTTCCAGGAAATTGGCCTGGGCGCGGACCAGCCGGCCGCCGACGGGATCGAGCGGCGGCAGGTTTTCGTCCCGCGCCCCGGTATTCCATTTCAAACCATATTGTTTCGTCTTGAGATGCGCCGCCGCGAAGATATGGACCAGCAGCAGGACGCAGGCCCAGGCAAGGATCTTCAGTTCAACCGCCATCATACCCTCCCTTTATCGCGGCGGCGTCATGCCATCCGCTTATTTGACGATTGGCAACCATATCGCGCTGGCGCCCGCCGCGCCATATTGCACGCTCTGGGTCGCTGGCTTGTAGTCGCCCGGCTTCGCGTCGAAGACCGACGGCACATAGGTCTGCGGATTGCGGTCATAGACCGGGAACAGGCTGGACTGGATCTGCACCATGATGCGGTGGCCCGGCTTGAACACATGGTTCACGTTCGGAAGGCCGAACTTGTAATTTTCCGCCTTGCCCGGAGTCAGCGCCTGCGGCTTGTCGAAGCCATGGGCGTAGCGGCCCCGGAAAATGTCGATGCCGATCGGCAGTTCATAGCCGGCCATCACCGGATTGGCGGTGTTTTCCTCCGGATAGACGTCGATCAGCTTCACCACCCAGTCGCTGTCGGTGCCGCTGGTGGCGGCGAACAGGTCGACCATCGGCTGGCCGGCGATATGAACGTCCTTGTCCAGCACCGGCGTCACATAGGTCAGCACGTCGGGGCGGCCATCGACGAAACGCTGGTCCTTCACCAGCCAGGTGCGCCAGGCCTCATTCTGGTCCTGATGGATCGGCCGGGGCAGATACGGCACCGGCTTGGCCGGATCGGAGACATAGGAGTCGCTACCCGCCGCTGCCGGCTTGGCCCAGGACAGGCTGTAGCTGGCACCCAGATAGAGCGGGGTCGGCGTGCCGCCCGGCCATTTGGCGCGGGTTTCCCATTTGTCGATGCCGGTCGCATAGGTGAGCGAGC